>Ga0325411_1000201_pt1 | contig 60194 bp, 30 predicted proteins | sample PopdelMetagenome_13_FD_206181 | JGI IMG/M metagenome (GOLD analysis project Ga0325411, IMG submission 206181) | Populus deltoides microbial communities from Bellville, Georgia, United States - Xylem-PdIQD-R4 | ecosystem: Host-associated > Plants > Phyllosphere > Stem > Wood/Secondary xylem... | reverse complement strand
ATTGGACTTGGATTTAATTAAATTAATGAAATCAGGGACTTAATTGCAGAAATAGCAAAGTTTGGGGTTTAATTGGGGTCCAAATTGCAAAAATTAGAATCCAAGGACCAACTTGAAAATCGCGCAGGAATGTAAGGATCCAATTATATTTTAAGCAGGGGTTTGATTGCAAAATTAGAAGAATCACAAGGACCAAATTCGTAGCCAGCAAAACGGCGTCGTTTTGCAACGACTGCTCACCGTCTCCACTCTGCAACGGCTCTGCCATTAAAGGCAGAGGCGCTTCGTCTGTTGGCAATGATGGCAGACGTTTTCTTCATTCAAATGCGTTGGTTACGATCATTTAGGAGGGGGGCAGCCGTTACCACCGAGGCTGCTGCTGGTTCTATAAAAGCGGAGCAAAGGCGACCTCGCGGAGGAGGAGAAAACAGAGCAAGACAAGGGGAAAAACAGGGCAAGACAGAGGGAAGAAACCCAGCAAAACAGAGAAAAAAAATACACAGAAAAACAGAGAAAACACAAACAAAGAAACCCAGAAAAAACCAACTTAACATCACTGTCTCCTTAATTCCCCCTGCAAATCAGAAAAAGGAAGAACCCGAGCAGCAAGCCGTGACCTTCATCATCACCGGAACAAAAGGAAAACAGAAGGAGCAGGCGTACACAGACGAGAACGAAATTGCCGTCCTACAAGCTTCCTCGCGACCTCTAGAAGCAGGTAAGCCATTCTCATTTTCTCTTCATTCTTGTTTTAATTGTGCAAATGAGGAACTGTGCGAAGGTAATTTAATTACCTTCGCACAGTTGCTGCACGCGTGAAATTGCTTCACGCGTGCAGTACAATTAATTTTGCCGGGCCACTGGTTTGGGCCAGTGGCCAGGCAGGCTGGGCTATGTGGGCTGAGCTGGGCCCAGCCCCAAAAATAACAAAAATAATAAAAAATATAGAAAATATAGAAAATATAAAAAATATAAAAATAGAAAAATATGCGTATGCATGAATAAAAATAATATAAATTTACTGGTTTATTCACCCACGCCAGAGTCGGGAATAAAATACTAGTTTAAGTTTATATTATTTTTATTCATATATTTTTTTTATTTAGCAAAAAAAATATACTTGCATGTATGAAAAATAAATTTATCTTTATTTATTTATTTACTGACGCCAGAGTCAAGAATAAAAATACTTATTTAATTATTCTCTTTGTTTTTTTTATTTAACTACATAAAAAATAAAAAATATGTGAATGCGTAAATTTAGTTCATTTGTTTATTCACTAGCGTTAGAGTCAGGAATAAAAAAATATATTAATCTGAATTCATTTTATAGCTACGCAATAGTTACCAACGCCAGAGTTGGAATTATTCACGGCGGAACTTTTAATTGGAATTATTCGTAGTGGAACATTTACCAACGCCAGAATTGGGATTATTCGCGGCGGAACTTTTAATTGGAATTATTTGTGTTGGAATATTTACCAACGCTAGAGTTGGAATTATTCATGGTGTAATTTTTTAAAATTGGAATTATTTATGATGGAATATTTACCGATGCCAGAGTTGGAAATATTCGAGATCAAATATTCATTGACGCCAGAGTCAGGAATATTGTGATTAAACCATCATTTTATTTAAAAAAAACATAAAAAAATAAAAAATATACATGCATTGATTTAAATTTATTTCGTAGGTTTATTCATTGAAATTAGAGTCAATAATATCATACATCCTTACAAAAAAAAAATCAACAAAAAGCTTTAGCAAGTTAAGATTAAAACAGCAATGCAGTTTACCTCAGGTAGGGTGCGTTAGGGGTGCTAATACCTTCCCTAACCTCAACCAGTCCCGTACCATAAAATCTCTGTTGACCAGTTAGGGTTTCTAGTGACCATAATACTAGGTGGCGACTCCTTAAACAAGACATTTTTCCTAAAAGAACAAGATGCCAGGAATCTGTTCTTTTTCCGCAATCTTTGATTTTTTTAAGGCCGCCGCGATGTCGGGTGCGACAATTACAAAGAAAAAGACCACGCTAAAGTGCAAATACAAGGCAAAAGAAAGCATGCAACAGGTGAATAGAAAACCAACCTGGAGACGAAGAAACTGCAGTGGCGTTGGAAGAGTGATGGTTGCTCGGTCTGCGTCTGTCCTTCTTTTTATGTTCTGTGTTTGGGTTTGCTTATTGCCTCCTTCTTTACTCTGCGCCTCCGTCACTTTCTCTACTGATTTCTAACTTTCTTTTCCCGTTTCTGCAGTTTTTATTTGCAGAAAACAAATGGAGCAAAGGCGTCTTTCTTGTTTTTCTTTTGTTGTCTCTCTCCCGTTCTCTATTCTCTCCTCTCTTTTCTTATTTTTCTGCTCCTTTTTTCTCTCGTTAGGTCATTAGAAGGGCTTATATATAGTCTAAATATGTCTCTATTTAGGAAGGATTCAATGCATTAATCCTAAGACGCAAATCCCTACTGATTTGCAGTAAAAACGCAAAAAACAAACTGCAATATTCTGATTTTGTGTTGGTGCTTTACGTCTGATTTCATTCTAGTTTTAGAGGAGGGTGTGGCTCTTTTCTTTCCTTCCATAGGGCCAGCTGCTCCCTTTGAAATGAGGCAAGAAAAAATATGGTTGCACCTCCAAAAATTAGGCATGATGATAAAGGAAAAACAACAGGAATTTACAGCGAAAAAAGAAAAGAAATCAGATGGAGGGTGCAGCTGCAAAGTCTCATATTCCTTATTCGGTGTGAAAAAAATCTTGTCATTTATGATGATCTAGCCCCCCTCTCCAGCTTTCAATATCCTTCTTCAATTCAATCCCTCATTTTAACACTTTTCGATTCAGTCCTTGGTCCAAAAAAAATCCTTTGAATCAGTCCCGCGAACTTGGGCTAATATCCTTCCCGCTGTAAAATTTTCTGCCTTCACGTTAGATATTCAAATGGGAATATCTTGAGCTTCTGATATCTAAATCAAGTGATTCTAAAGCCCAAATTAATCTATACGTCTAGGACTACAACTTTGATGAAGGAGTCGAAGTGAGATAAAATCGTTTTAGAGAACAGAATCTAGCAGTAATCTAGTTGGTCAAAAAAGTTCTTCATCTGACAATGCTGAGCATCCAAATCTGACTGAGAATCTGCCCTAAGAACAATGATCCTTAGGACCTAATAAAGGTGCACGTCAATTTTTCAACATGTCATGAGTGACAAAATATACTTAGGATGGTCAGATATCGTACGAAACCGAGTCAGAATCAGAGCCTAAGTTGGAACAAAAAATTACGACAGCAGCAGAACCTTTTTTTAGTGCAAATTCTTAGGGATTTATTCAACCTTAAAGACCAGATAAAAAGGAATGAATTTAGCATTACGAAGACTCCTGATCAATCTAAGAAAACCTGATGATTTTGGTAGCAAAGGGGAAGGATAAAAAAGAGCAGAAAACAGCTCAAACAGGGTTCAAAAAAATATTTCTTTCATCTGCTTTTGTCAACCTTCAGCAAACATGAGTTCAACTCCTACACTCAATTCAAAAGAGGTAGGCACCGTCTCCAACACGCGGGGTTCAAAAATAAGTAACAACAGTTTTGAACAGATTTTTTTCTAGGCTAACCAAGTTGCGATCAATCCAATCTTTTAGTCGGTCATATTAAGTTAATTCTCTTTTTATTTTTATCGAAATTTGGTATGGACTTTTAAATCACCGAAATCACTTGTCAGCATGTTTGGTCAAGTAAGGTTTTAAATCAATGCTTTCAGAATTATAATTAGCATCTTTGAAATCTCATCCAACGAAGCTCTGGAATTATAATCATCATGTAATGATATAAGCAAATTTCCAGTTCAAGGAAACTTTTATTCTTAGAGGGTTTGTTTCAGATAAATCAATGCTTTCAGAATTATAATTAGCAGCTTTGAAATCTCATCCAACGAAGCTCTGGAATTATAATTATCATGTAATTATATAAGCAAATTTCAAGTTCAAGGAAACTTGTATTCTTAGAGGGTTTGTTTCAGAATACGATACCATATGGAATGATGATAAAGATGTAAAATTAAGAATGAAGGGAGCTAGAGTACCGAACCAATCTCTTATACCATGTGAAATCACGAGGATAAAGACTTTAGCTCTAAAAAAGATTTAAAATTAAGGATGAAGAATAGTTAAGAACAAGACTACGTACATCTTTCTTGGATACTACATCGATCTTGTCTTGGCTTACATGAACGAGACTTTTTTTTTTTTTTTGTTCTTATATTCTTGAATTACATTTGCTGAATGAAGAGCTACCTATTAATTTATACAAGGGAGTAGACTACCATTTATGTTAGGTAGCCTACAACTTTAGACTTACTATGTAACCTATTTTGAATAGCCACCCCAGCGTTTAAGCACGAGCAGAACACTTCTGTGGAATGAATCGAGCAAGTGGTCCGAGTGGCCAGAGCTCCAAACCTACAAGACAACTCTTTGCCGTAGGCTGTCATTTGTAGTCTTGTAATTAACAGCTCTTCCGACACATCAGCTAGAAGACATGATAATATTGGGATAACTAATATACTGATCTCAGCAATGAAATCAATAAAAAATTTAGTGCAAGAAAATATGGATAGAGATAAGACTCATTCTGATTTATCACAAAGCCATATGCTTTTTTAGCTTACAAATCTAATACGGAAATATTATCCAATTGCAGTGAGTGCTTTTACATTTATTTATCAATTAAATTAAATTAAATAATTAAAAGTGAAAGATTAAAATGAGAAAAATATATATCATTATTTGTGAATAATCAAAGCCTTATTTTAATTATAAATGGATTCAAATCGAAATAAAATGATTATTCATTCGATACACCCTGGCTGATCGAGTTTTTTATGGAAAAATTTCTAAATTCCATCACTAATTAATCATCTCTGCGTTTAATTGATCGGATCTTAATTATAACCCAATAAGCACGAGCAGAACACTTTTGTGGAATGAATCAAGAAAGCAAGTGGGACAAGTGGCTAATCGAGTTCTGCGCGCAAGAGGCTGCTTCGAACCTAGACGACAACTTTAATCAATACGTGTGAAACACTATAGTTTATATTTTTGTGGAGCCAGAGGCATATCTTTTTAATTAATTGTAAAAAATAATCGAAATGCCTTCTCCCCTATAAATCCATGCTCTCTGTGCATTCTTTCACCACACCAACAACGAGAAACAATACTGAGATAATTAACTAACACTCATCATATTCAACAATGAAGATCACCAAGTTTGTAGTGCTCTCCTTTCTTCTCTTTGCCTTCACAGCAACTTCAATATTTCCTCATGCCGTTCATGCCGAAGATCCTGAAGCAGTGATCGATGTCAACGGTAATGAGGTGACAGCTTATGCTCGTTATTTCATCGGAGCCGCTTCGGATGATAATACAACAACTCTTGCGGTCTCTGCGACTAGCCGGATCATATGCAATTCAGATGTTATACTTTCCTCAATGAGCAATGGGCTCCCTGTAACATTTTCATGGCCAGTTGGAGAGTCCAACGACGGTATCGTCCGCGAAGACAGTTATCTGAATGTGAACTTTGATGCAGCCACATGTAGGATGGCGGGCGTATCAACCATGTGGAAAATGGAGTTGAGGCCAACAATGCGAGGATTCGTTGTGACCACAGGAGGTGTCAATGGATTGAATCGGTTTAAGATCACCAAGTATGAAGGTGGTAATAATTTGTACCAGCTTTCTTACTGTCCAATTTCCGACCCCATGTGCGAATGCTCATGCGCATGCGTCCCACTTGGCAACGTTGTCGATCGCTTGGCTCCCAGCACCATCCCTTTTCCTGTTGTGTTTGAACCAGTTGCAGATAAAAGCTCCTAAAATCGAGTATAAAATGATGCAAGAATGATATCGATCACTGCTGCCATCCTGAATGAAGAAGCTCACTGTCATGAGTTGGGCATAAATAAATTTTAAATAAATACGAAGCTTTTTAGCTTTAGCTTTCCCTTAATTTACTTGTTGTCTCCATTAATATAATACATTTTCTTCTTTATCCTGTCACTAGAAAATCATCTGATTACTACAATCATAGTTTGATATCATCTAAATGTTCGGAACCAAATGTTAATTATGCTGTTTTTATTTTTATTTTTATTTTTGCATATTTTTAATGGTTTTTAGGTATAATTAAGTATTAGTTGACCGTACATTTAATATTATATCGAGAGCTAACAACAACAACATTATTATTATTATTGATTTCAATATAAAATTCTTCCAAGCTTCTCATAACCTGCCCGGGTATATGATGAAAGTGATTTCGAAATAAAAAATAGGAGTTGGTACCCATCTTTTATTTCTTTTTTAGATGTGATTGGTAAATTGATTAATTTATATATTTAATAAAAAAATGATTAACTTATATCAATTTTAATAAATATCTGAGACTTATTAAAATTAACATATTTTGATCTCCACAAACCAAATTTTGGGGTTCGGGAATTTACTTTTGTTCGAGAAAGGTATTCGGTAAAAAAAAATGATGAACTATTGTGTTATTGTATTTGCCAACTCTTTATGTTGCTTCATAAACATTATCAAAAAATTAAAATAAAAAATATATATATGTCAGCAATTTTATCGATATAGTTTGTCTATGAAAATTTCATAGTGATTTTAAAAGAATTAAAACCTGACCTATTCCTCTTCTTTCCCGATCATTTCTTCTTCTTCTTCTTCTTCTTCTTCTTTTCTTTACAATCACAACAACCCTCTCCCGGCCCTCCCAAACCCAACAGTCACCCTCCCCTGCTCATAAATCATCGATCTCAGGTTTGATTCCTTCTTCTTCGTCATTTAATAAACTTTCCACATGCAATGACGGATTGTTGTGCTGTGTTTTTATGGCCATGGAGTTACAATGAGAGCCTGGAAGTTGTTAATAAATGTTATTGTGTAGGTTGGTTGTGAATTATTTGCTATAAATAAATTGAATTTGTATTTAATATCATCTTTTAATTTTTAAATTGCATTCATTGTACTTTTTTCTGTGCCATATATTCAAGAAAAAATAAAATAAATTAAAGTTCAAGTCAAACAAAAACAACACCACTACTTTATTGGTATCGTACTCTTTTCTGTGCCATTAGTGGCGGTGATCATATCATAGTAGATAATTATGAAAAAACACCTAATATATTAAATTCCTCGGGAACTTTTGATAAGATCTTATGACCATCTTTCATGTTGAGAATTTTTCGAATGGGTCATCTTAAAGGGCCCGTTGAATTCCATCATTAAATTGGTTTTAGACATTAATTAATAACTTAGTTACGGTTTTTTTAGGTTCTTCATCACATTTAGAGGGGTAAATATCTCTTACCTCAAGAATCTTTGCCTGCTAATAACTATCATGTGATGGGCATAAATAAATTATCCTAAAGAAATATCAGCCTTGTGAAAAGATTATTTGCAGACGATTACAGAGACAGAACATGCAGACTGCCCATATATACACCTTGCTTGGCCATTGAATCAGGGAAGGAGTTTGCTAAATGGAAAATGACTTGTTCAAATATTATAGGAATAGTTTGCAAGAAAATTACTAAAAACATACAAACTCGGTAACCTGTCAGGCTAAGACTCAGGCTGCGCAACAGGAGCAATAAAAAGGAGACTAAGAAAAATCATCGAGCAGGTAACTAGTTTCGAACAAAATATGGCAATTAAAATGATGTTCTTTACCAAAAAATATGTCATTTAACGCTGGACAAACTAAGTTGAAATTGCGAATTGGATAGTGCCAATGCTCTCTAAGCACTCTGCTTTTTAGCCATGAGAGCAGCTGTTCCTTTGCTGCGGCCAGTTTGCCTAGCAGCAATTTGCCCAACCTTTTGGCCTGAAACCTTGTGACGACCAACAGTACTGGCATGCCCAATATGCTGGTGATTACCACCACCGTAAGGATGTTCAACAGGATTCATGGCAACACCACGAACCCTAGGCCAGTAGTTCCTCTTGACTCTATATTTGTTATACGCATCTCCTGCCTTTATCAATGGCTTCCCCGTCCTGCCTCCACCTGCAACTTGACCAATCATTGCTCGGCACTCCCTTGGCACAACCTTCTTAACTCCAGAAGGTAGCTTGATCCTAGAAAGAACACCATCAACTCATAATAATTGTCATAAAGCACTAGTGAAAAATCTATACAGTAAACGAATCCTCCAAGCAATCTAGATTTTATCGTTTTGATTGCATACAAAAGAATTTAAACTTTAAATTAGATGTATAAGGTGATTTAATGAACTTTTTTATTGGGTGAGACTGAATTTATGCATGTGTGTAGAGACATAAACATAAATCATGTGTGTAATTATTAGATTCTCATTATAGTATTTTTAAATGTATTATAGTTAATTGGTTTCATTTTGGAACCCGCGTTTCTGAAATCCTAGGAGGATCCGATTGTGTTCTTGTATACTTTGTGAGGATTCCGGTGGCCAAAATGTCCCGGAAATTGCATCCTAAATGGTTCGCGAACTACTAGTATTTGAAACTCTGTCTCAACGACGCTCATAAATGCAAATCCTTGAGTCCAGCTCTAAAGCAGATGGACAAAATTATCTCACCAGTCACCACCCCCGCAAGTGCTAACAAAAGCCATGTTATCACTGACTAGCTTTGTTGGGGATGGCATGGTGAGGGCCATATACTGGGCTTGGTAATGCCTAAACAAAACAATAGATTCAGGTGTATTGAATCTCTAGCCCGGAGTAATTGAGCCAGGCGTCCGTTGGACAATCAGAGTTGTTTGAGCCATGGCATGGATCCATGGTCTCTCGGCTCTCACGCAAACAACTCTTATTATCCTTGGTTGATTCATGGTCTCTCGGCTCTCACGCAAACAAATCTGGATTTGACTTTATTTGATTTTTTTATTTTTATTTTTACATATTGTCTAACCTAATACTTGATTAAAAAAATATATTTTTTCTATATTCATATTCATGAAAGTTAAGTGATTAAAAGAGGTTTTCTCTCTCTCTCTCTCTCTCTCTTTATTTTTTCAATTCGAATTTTAAATTCAATATCTAAGAAGAATAATTCATGTATAAGTAATTCTGATATATCTTTGCCGACTCTGAACTGGGAAAAAAAGAGAAAATAAAACAATGTCGAAAAAAGAAAAATTATGTAGACGAAATAGGTTATGTTGTGAAGCCCAAACTAGGTTTGATGAGGATGCCCAACCCCAACTCCAATTGCTTAAAGGTGTTCTTGACAAGGAAGGCCTGCTCTAGTTCAAGGCCAAGCCATTGCCCAATTATAGTTCCCTGGCCTCCAAGCAAAGTCCACCGAGTCTTTTACGTTGAGATCCTTCGCCTGCCGAACAATCATAGAACGTTTTCAAGGTTCTCTATGGCTAAAATCGTAATATCAATTCAAAACCCTTCTTCCTTCTCCGGAAAAAGCCTAACAACCACTCCCATGGGTCGCGTCATCAGAGCTCAACGCAAGGGTGCAGCCGGCTCTGTCTTCAAGGCCCATACTCACCATCGCAAAGGCCCTGCTCGCTTCCGCTTCCTCGATTTTGGTGAGCGAAACGGCTACCTTAGAGGAGTGGTAACTGACATAGTCCATGATCCCGGACGTTGTGCCCCTCTTGCAAGGGTCACGTTTAGACACCCTTCAGGCTTCACGGTATACGCTTCAAAATGAGCTATTTGTGGCTGCTGAAGGGATGTGTACTCGGGCCAGTATGTTTACTGTGGAAAGAAAGTAAATCTGATGGCTGGTAACGTCTTGCCTTTAAGATCAATACCTGAAGGAGCTGTTGTGTGAAATGTGGAACATAAGAGGAGTGCTAGCTTCAGATTCTGGTGATTATTGTGTTGTTATTGGCCATAATCCCGATGAGGGGAACTACAAGGTAAATATTTCTCTCTTTTCGTTGTCCCTTCAAATGTTTTTATTAATATTAACTTTCTAAGAGCACAATACACGCACACACCCAGGAACGAGTTTATACTTTAATCCGTACCGCCCCAAGAAATATTTCAAGTTTTAGGCTGATACAAGAATTCCCTTGTCCTAGTATAAATTAAAAAAAAAAAAAAAAACTTAGTTAAATATTTTTTTTGTCAATGAAACATTAGGTGATGACAGCTAGAGGCCTAAATGCAATAAAAAATAAGCCATAAATGATCCATCTGTCAAGGCTCGGCTCACAAATTCAACAAGAACACCAAACCATAGACCCAAAGAGAAACACAAAACAAAAGGGTCCCGGGGTTGCTGGTCTCTGAAGACTGAACTGCCAAGAAATCCAGGATTTTTGAAACTTTGACTGCTTTCACACATTGAACACTTTGATTATAAAGGATCATAACAACATTAATTCTTGTCTTCAAAATCTCAAAATCAGACCAATAACCAGGTAACCACCTTTTACCTCCCTACAACTTCATTGTTTTTGTCTTAACAATCACGCTGATTAATTATGTTTTTAGCTGGGCTTGGCTTATTTATCATGTTCAAAGAACTCATTGAATAATTTAGCAACGAAAGCTGCACAAACAATGGTGTTTGCTGTGATGCTCGACATGATTATCGGATGCTTAAAGTTTCAAACTTGGTGCAAATTTATCATACATGTTTGGTCTAATATGTGCGTGATCTTGTTATACTGATGTGAATAAATTCTTTTTGATGAATGTGAAGAAAATGGAATGAATCCAACTTTCAATTAAGCTGAAAACGGAGAATTTGAGGTTCATTTGGTTTCTTTGGCAGTAAATTTCATTTTTTAGTACATGCAACAGGAAAGAAATCAAATTTATAATGTACAACGATGGCAGATGGGAGAGCTAGCTGTAGATAAACATGTCAAATACGTACATTGTATCAGTTAAAAACGAGAGTTTTTTCCGTTGAACATGAAGTACCTTTGTGCTTCCTTACTCGGTCTTTTGTCGACATTTTAACCATGTGATTCGAGTTATTGAACCTGGCTCTTATGATTTTTTGGTTGACTGTGTAACTAAAGAGAAAGGACAGTTTCGAATCTGTGGCGTCGGAGCATCTACGGATGCTATCCCGCCAAATTAACTTTATCACAGCAACCTTTCTTCTAGAGTTACGTTCCTATCTTAAATAGATTTGTTAACAATAACAGTTACTTTGTTTCTTTCCTTTAACTCTGATCATTAGAACTTGCATCAATATGTTTATGCAAACAAACTTTCTATACAAAATTATCATGCAAACACATGTGGCAGTTCCCTTTTTTCTCCCGAGATGCCATTAGGAGACCACTTGTGAGTTGAGACATCAGTTCAAAAGATTGTTTGTAAACCATTTTCACTATGAGTTAGGATAGCATTTACTGTGATCAGCTCATTCGTGCTTTTTGATTTCTATTAATGGTTAGGGTTTTGTTCATCTTAGGGAAATCGTATGCTAACTTGTGAATTTTTCTTCCTCTGTTGTTGTTGCAGGACTTTCACTTCTTGAATACCCGGGTTTGGAAGCCATCGATCCAGCTTGTGCTTTGCCTGTTGATGTTGTACATAGGATTTTCTTTGGCAGATAATGTGTTGGCTGATTAAGCAACAAAGCGAAAACAAAGTCCAAGTTAAGACACTCGTTTAATCATTTCACAGATTGAACACCATTGAAGATCCACACACTTTGGCATGTTTGGAACTTCAATGGAAATAGTTTATCGTGCAATATTTTTGCAGGCTATAACGAAGCAACATGGTAAGAAAATGTCAGGATTTTGTCTTGTATCCCTGATCAATTTATTGGAGCAATTGGAGCATGAATGATGAACAATATCGATTATATAAAGTGGGGCTGCTGGTTCTTGGAAGATGGTTTTGGTACAAGTTGCTGTCGTTTGTTCTTTTGTTCCTCCAAACCTTTTTTTTTTTTTTGACAAAGTAATTAAGAGGTTGTTTGGTGTAGTTTCTGATTTTGTTTTGGTGCAACTTTAAATTTTTTTAAAAGAACTTAAATAAGCCAAGAGTGGAGTTCTAACTTAAATCTATCAGTCAAGTCAGGTTTATAACCATGTGGTTTAAGTGTTTGATCGAGAGTGTTATGATTACTTGGAGTTTTCCTTGAATAACATGGCTGTAAACCATTGGAATCTGCTACTCCTTGAGTTCTGTCATCCACGACAACCATTGGCTTCAAATTTTACGAGGAATAATAATTTAGAGGTCCAATGGAACTATTTTTGTCTTCTGTTTCATTGACAACGCCATCGTGTTATAGTTCTCTATCTCTAACTCTCAGCATAGAAAAAAAGAAAAAAAAAGACTTGAAATCGTCAGATGAAAAGGAAAAGGAGCTAGAACTTGAATAATTGATCGAATTGATATTGCTTTCAGAGATTATGACAGGTGAGAGCCCAGTAAAGGATCCTGAGCATCTTTATTAGCTAGTTAAACACATGCAGATGATAATTGGCAGTTATATATATCAGCCCGTTCTTGATGAAAAAATCATCACAAATAATCCGAAAACATAAACAGCAGAGCATCAATCTGAATCTGAGTAAAAGGCAACGAGAAATGCCAAATCTATAAATTGTTTCCAGGTTGTATCAGTATCCAATAAGAAAAAACAGGGTCCAGTTACTTTGTCCGCAGGTAAGTGACCCTTGTAAGAGAAAGATATACATGATCATCAAATTCCACAGCTTGGAAACTGCAAAGGAGCTCACGTGTGTCTCATCAAAGCCATCACCTACTCCCACCACCATATTTTATAAACAATTAATCATATGCCCAGCAGTTCACTTTGCCACGCAGCCATCAGATCACTGAGCTGTAGTGGAGATCCCCACTCAACCAGTGAAAAGAAAAGCTGGTGATTTAAGTTAAATAAGATTTCGAAAACAACTCTTTCCACAAAATCAATGGCAAAATACACTCATCGATGGAATTATATATTTACAGACAGGGAAAGTCCCCGACTGTGAAGCTTGAGAGAGAATATCAGAGGGGGCCAGGGGGGATATGACCGTGGTGGACAGGACATGTATTCGTCAACAAGCGTGCGCTCTACTACGTGCTGTCCGTAGTTATGCCAATGTAAGATTTCTGACACATTATTATTATATTATTATAGATTAGCTAAGCCTATGGAACTAGATCCATTATTGTTTTTGGGATGCGATTGATCTTTTCTCTGTTTAGCTGGCTTTTACCGTCACTGGGAGGCCCTGTCTAGCCTCTACTAGAGGCCCCCTGTTTTTTTACCATCTTCGATAGGTAGCTTTCTCAAGCCATATCTTTGGATTCTCCCTGTTGATGGTTTGCTTGTGAAGGTGATGTAAATAATATTTTTTAAAAATTTAAAAATTTAAAATTATTTTAATTATTTTAATATGCTAATATTAAAAATATTTTTAAAAAAATATTTTTAAAATAATAATAATAATAATAATAATAATAATGTGAGGGCAAATCCATTTATCGATCTATTCAAGTATCGTTGTGAATATGATTAATTTGGTTGAACATAAAATTCGGTGCACTAAATATGAATAACTGCCAACAAAATAGTTAGCGGATCCTTAGAATTACTTGTAAAGGAAATTTGTGTCCAGCTTATGGTGGACATATATTTTTTTGGAATCTAAAAAAAATCTAGATTATAGAATTTTTTAATATATTTTTAATAAATTTTATATGATTATTTAAATTTCAAAAATTATTACTCGACTCTTTGAATAAATATATAATGAGCATATCCAACCTTATAAGAAGTTTTAGTAGGTTGGATTAATTTTTTATTTTATTTCATGGTATAAAATACAAAAACTCATTTAGTATTAATTTAATATCGAATGGTAAAATTCAATTAAAAAATTCACATTAAATTATAATATTAAAATAAAAATATAAACAAAAAAGTCAAAAATCCCAACTTAACTTTTTTATTTATATTTAGTTTACTTGTTTAACTCATGATTCGGGTTGTGGATTCTATTAAATAGATTTTATTTTATTATCTTAGTTTATGATAAAAAATATAAAAAATTAATTTATTATCAATTCAATAATAAAAAATAAAAACTGAAAAAAATCTAATTTACTATTTACATAAACAACTACATTCGAGTCTCAATTTTTTATTTTTTTTTAGTATAATATGATAAGATCGTCCCCAGTCATGAACTTAAAGTAGATCATGAAAATTTAATCATCAAATTTTGAACTCAATCGCATGAATGGTACTTATTGGACTAGGATTATTAATATTTTTCATATTTTGAAAAGTTTCCTTGTGAATGGATAAATAATTATTGAAATTGCTAACTCTAATCCCTATTAAAGATAATTATTATATTAAATGTAACTCAAACACATGCTTAAAAAAGAATTAAGAAATTTATGAAAATTTAATTGTATGTAATATGAATGGTATTTTGAATTGAAGTGATTAGAAAAGAAATTACAGCTTTGAATGGCCAGAGCAACCAAGCACTAACATTATTAAAACAAAGTTATTAAACCTATTTTATTTAAGAATTGATATGGACAGGTTAATGTAAGCCAATTAAAACATTGTTATTTCAGGTGTAAAGTGTTTTTTGGTATTGCAATAAAATATTATATTTTTAAATTTTAATTTTTTAAATATATTTAGATCGATTTGCTGGTGTTAGAAATAAATTTAAAAAATAAAAAATATATTATTTTAATATATTTCTTTAAAAAAATTCTAAAATACAATTTCCACCATTATTTTCAAAAAAATATCACTTAAAAAAAATTCAAAATCACAATAGTTTTGATGAGATCATAAATTCACCCGCTTGATTGCCAAGTTTAACCTAATCAATTTATATTTTTTATATATTTATTTGAAAACCAAGTAGGGTCAAGTCCTAGTTGATCCCTTTTTATTTTCTCTTCAACAAGTCCTTGATCCATTGCGAGAGCAACCATTAATTTAAGAGACTTTTTGTATTTTAAAAATTTTATTTATTTATTTTAAATTATTTTAATATACGAACAATAAAAATAAATTTTTAAAAAATAAAAGATATTATTTTGATATTTTAAAAAGCAAATAGGAAACGTAATCCAAGTCTCTCTGCTACAGCAATGAATAGCTCCTCCTTCCTCGTCATCTCTGCACAGGAGACGTAGTAAATTCAGAGGTTTAAACGTCACATAATCATTAATTCACCTGCACGGAACCTCCCATCTTCTCCTGTGTAATTTACAGCTGAAAAATTGAACACTGGCCCATGTCAATCAAGCACCAGATGCCAGTCTGGTGCCCTAAAGCTGCCATTTTATAGCCCACAAGAATTTGAAAATGATGAGAGTTTACTGCTCTTAGATATTTCGAAAGCAAAAAATATCCCATGCCATGTGGAAGAGTTTAACTGGGCTGTCAGGAAAGATGGTAACTCAGGAGAGTGACATGATTTTCCGGGTTAGTGGGGAAAATCATGACACATGGATATTTCATTTCTATCTAGATTGGAAAAATAGATTTTGTTTCAAAAGATTATCTAAAAATACTCTAATTATATATATATATATATATATATATATATATATATATATATTAAACAATAACTCAATTATACCCTTTTAGGTAACTTTTGTGTTAGAAATTAAGAAACGCAACGTCACTGAAACGAAAGAAGTTCTATCAAGATTCAAACATACATTAACGGAAGATTTTTTTTAGATTAATGTATTTTTTAATTAATTTTATAAATTCTTAGGTTAATAATTATATAAATTTTTAACAGTATTAAAATTTATAAAACTTAAACCGATAATTTTTAAAAAATAAACTCGAGATCTGATCAATTAAACTACATCTCTTAAAATTCAAAACAAAAAAATTGAAATAAATCATGATATTACACTAACCTTATTATATATAGCATGAAAATTCTGAAAAAGACGGTAAGTATGATTAACATATTTTCCCCATCATAATCTTTGATTCAAGGTGACATAACATGACTATAATAATAATCAAATAATTGCGAAAAAAGTTGGTTATTGCAATATTTTACTCCTCTCAAATTTCCCACCACCAAATTCTTGGACCCTCGCTTGCCCATTTATTGACACCAGCATACATTTTATACTTGCTCACGCCATTCACCCTCTAGAACTTTATTATAAAAATAAAATAAATTCTCCTTGATTTGGCACACGTCTCTATGAGCATAGAAAACTAGCATTTTTCTTTGGAATTAAATTCCCACCCAAAACTTTAATTGAAACAATATATGGCATTGTATAATGGGCTTGTACTGTCCAGCTGGCTACAGCATCACCAAAGCAAAACAAAAAACAAAGAAGATAAAGTGACCTACCCTCCTCACTCTCCCACCCTGCAAATTCACTCCACTCCCCCAATCAAAACAAAAGGAGAAGCCATTATAGATAAATTGGCAATTCATGAGCTCTTAAAATAAAGCTCAAACATTTTTTATAGTGAAAAATCATCAAGGAAATATCTCAATTAATTTATTATGCTTAATATGACTATCCAAATTCAAGTATATACATGGAGAAATTGAATGATTAAAGTATTTAATTCATAAATATACTAGATAGCGATTTCTTTTGTTGAATTAGATTCACACTTTGTTTATTACACTTAATTCTTGATATTGGAACGTACATTTTTTTTAATTTTTTTATTATTAAAAATGCTACAACCAAGTAAAATGTATTTGGTTATTGTTATATAATATTTTTTTTAATTATCAAGTATAAAATAAGCATAATTCTCGTAACTATTCAATTAAATCTATGTCAAGCCCAACATATAATTGAAATGTATTTGTTCTCAAAAGATATATTTTTTTTTATTTTTAAAATTAATATTTTTATGCTGACTAATTTATATTTAAACAAGATTTACATTACTTATTAAAACAATCGAAAAACACACTATCTAAACTAACGTGCAAACTAAAATTTGATTGATAATATAAGAAGTGTAGCCATTTATTATTGAGACCAATCCTCGAAATTATATACATGAAAAATATCACATCTCATTTTTGCGAGACGAAATATGATTATTAATACAATTTTCAAATTACAAAAAGCCAAGTTTCTAACCTAGTGATGACGTGTCAATCCGAGAAGGCGCGTAGGGTTTACTAACACAGCCATGAGAGTGTTCTCACTTCTTGTCTGAAAGAACAGTCATCAAATGCAATGAGAGTAAAAGAGGGAACTTTTTATAACTGATTCCGGCAGTGACAACTGGAGAGGACAGTGAAACAGCTGCTCTGTGCCACGTTTCATGATTCCACTGGCTGATATCTGCAACTAATCCTTTTGAACAGCAGTCTTTCTCCATCACACAGTGCCCAGCTTTTATCCAGCTAAGCAAAGCAACCCCTTAACGGCTACATTTTTAACTTTCCAGATTTTTTGTGGGAATTTTTGTCACATTCTCCATCCAACGTGGCAAATGACATGGCTGGGTTGCCATTTGGTTCGACCCGGTGAGCATCCGTCCCGACTAATTTAAAAAACCCAAGTTTAAACCACTTCTTTGAACGTGCATAATGTATTATTAAATTATTTACTCTTATCAAATAATACTCATAAATATATTAAAAAGATAATAAAGTCTAACATGATTACAATCGCAGTTACAGAAACTTAATCAAATGATTTTATAGTGTGTTTGAGATTTATTTTTTAAATTATTTTTTTATGTAAAATTATATTAAAATATTTTTGTTTTAGTTTTTTTTACTTACATTCATGTATAAATCCTCACTCTAATTATAAATAACAATTAATTAATTTCAGATGTGCTAGTAAATTATTAAATATATTGAATAATATTACTAATAACTTAATTTTTTTAAAAAAATTAATTCTAAATTGATTAAATTATAATACAATTTGAACAAGATAAAAAAGTTAAAATTAAACCAACCTGATTCAATTTGTTATTATTCTGGTGACATGAAATTTGCTCATTTAAAATAAAACATACTTAATTTTTTTAAAATTATTATGAAATTTAATAAAATTTAAAGTCAACTAAACTAAACTCATCTTAAATAAATAACAATTATTTTTTATTTACATTATTAAATTAATAAATTTTATTACACAATACACATAAAAATATATTAAAAACCTGAAACCGATTATACTATAATATCAAATAAATTACATCGTTTTTGGAGGAATAGAATTTGCTGACGTGGGATAATATTCTCTGACGTGGTAAACGGTATAGTAAAATTAAATGACTCATAGAAAAATTTAAATTAAGAGGGGAATTAAAGAGGAAGCCAATAGAGTGTGTGGGGCTATAAAAAGGCTGTGTGTTTCGGTACTGAAGCATTGCAGAGTAGAAAGCTTCACTCTTTAAAATCTCCTCTCTCTCTCTCTCCAGAGCTTCTTCTTCTCATTTCAATGGCTGTTTCAGTCTTTAAGATGTTGGGTTTCTTTGTTGGTTTCTTTGTAATTGTGGGTTTGGTCAGTTCAGCTAAGTTTGACGAGCTCTTTCAACCAAGCTGGGCTCTTGATCACTTTGCTTATGAAGGAGAGCTTCTCAGGCTCAAGCTTGATAATTATTCTGGTAAATAAACGATGTTTTCCTTGCAAAGATTGAAACTTCGTAGTTTTCTATGCACAAAGTTTGAAACTTTGATTCATTCCAGCAAGCTCCAATGCTGCGCCATCTTTGTGGTCTTCGTAAGACCTTTTCTTTATAAAGAAGAGAATGATTCTGGTCTAGAATGTCCCATTGGTTCTGTTACTGTACAGTAGTTTTCTTCCAATCCTTTCATGTCAATGAACACGTTTTAGCCACAAATGTGTACGTGTGTGTTTGGTTTCTTTGAGGGATTGTCTTCTCGGCATTCACAGACTAATGGAATTCCTTTTCAGGTGCTGGATTTCAATCCAAAAGCAAGTATATGTTTGGAAAAGTAACAGTACAAATCAAGCTTGTAGAGGGTGATTCTGCTGGAACTGTTACTGCTTTCTATGTGAGTATATTCAAGCAATTTTTACCCTTTATTTTATCTCTTGAGATAGAATTTATTGTTGCGTAGCTGGATTACCCCATGACCATGACCTTTGTTTGTCCCCATTCAATAATGTTTCACCTATTTCACGCAATACACTAAAGAAAATTTTTCTGATATGCAGACAATTTAATCTAGGATTCATTTGCCTTCATTAAATGCACGTACTGAGTCACTAGCAGAAGTATCTACCCGCTAATTTATGTCTCCTGAATTTCTTTAATCTACATTATCTTGCTTTTATTAGCTTAGTACCCCCCACAATAATTAATTGCATTGGTTTGAACTTTTACCTTAGTAAAAGTCAGGAAGATTTTAATTCTGGATGTTATTGTAGTACATGTCAAACTGTAAACAGTGTGCATCAATTTTATTTAATTGCATATTATAGTGTTGACATTGACATTTTACTTGTGGGTTTTGTCTAAAGTTTTGATCTTTCGATGAAACAGATGTCATCTGAGGGTCCATACCACAACGAGTTTGATTTTGAGTTTCTTGGCAACACCACAGGAGAACCTTACTTGGTTCAAACCAATGTATTTGTTAATGGCGTAGGTAACAAAGAACAAAGACTGAACCTTTGGTTTGACCCTACCAAGGATTTCCATTCTTACTCCTTACTTTGGAACCAGCGCCAAGTTGTGTAAGCCCCATCACTTTCTCACAAAAGATAGTTTCCTTTAGTCTATATACTATAATATATATGTTTACTGCTCACAGACATGCATAACTTGCTATACCAAGATCTGCATTATTGCATGCATGACATAAACATAGGGATCTGTGAATATTTGGGGCATGTTGCCTATAATTTCACTGAAGATTAAAGTGGCATGCTGGGCAAAGACTGCTACCTTGTCACTTAAAAAGGTAGTAAAAGCAGTATGATCAGTTGTTCTGTAGCATCACTGAATCACTACATGCATCAGGGTACTGTTGCTTGTTTTGCTTGAAGGGATACGGAATACCTCAGTGTTGTTCTGTTCTGTATGTCTGAGGTCATGCCCTTTGGTGCTTGAAAGTTATCTGTGACTAGTGGATGTCACTGGTGTTTTTACAGAACAAAATAGCACAAAAAACCTAACTCCTAAAAGGGGGACCGAATCTTGGAATATATGTGCCAAAGGGTCAAATGGTGTTTTAATGGTTCTTGGCATGTAGTTGGTTCCGTACATACAATACAACTGGTGCTCTTCTGTGATTTGAAGTTTAGCTCTTGTATGTTTCCTGATTGGCTTTATTGAAACTAAATCTAAGTTCATGGTTAACAAACCAATATTGTTTAAGCTAACCTTAATTGGAATAAAAAAATTGGATTAATCATTTGTTAATCTAGCATTTGGAGGATAACAAGTTACTGTGTTAAATATAAGCTAATTTTGTCCCTCATTGGTTTGTTTACAGGTTTCTAGTGGACGAGACCCCAATTAGATTGCATACCAATATGGAAAACAAGGGAATTCCTTTTCCAAAGGATCAAGCCATGGGTGTATACAGCTCAATATGGAATGCAGATGATTGGGCTACACAAGGTGGCCGTGTCAAGACTGATTGGAGTCATGCACCCTTTGTTGCCTCCTATAAAGGATTTGAAATTGATGCATGTGAGTGTCCAGTATCAGTAGCTGCAGCTGATAATGCTAAGAAATGTAGCAGCAGTGGTGAGAAAAGGTACTGGTGGGATGAACCTACGTTGTCTGAGCTCAATGCGCACCAGAGCCATCAGCTTTTGTGGGTTAAGGCTAACCACATGGTCTACGACTACTGCAGCGACACTGCTAGGTTCCCAGTCACTCCTCTAGAGTGCCTGCACCACAGCCACCGCCACCACTAGGAGGACTGAAACAAGGGTTTATAGTCATGGGAGGAAGGAGGGCTTGGGGTTTTTTGGTACTGTTGTAAAAAGGAGGGGAAAACAAAGTCAGATATACATGTCCTCCATGTTTGATATCTTGTTCATGTTATCCTCTTTCAGGTTTTGTTTTCTATGTGATTTGTTCTTTCTTTATTTCTATTGAAACACCTTTTCCAAATGTGTTATAATGTGTTCGTAGAGCAAGTTGCCATGCTGATGTAATTCGAATGGGGTCCTACTGGGAGACTCTAACAATAGGGTGGGTACATTTATGCACTGGATGTCCCACCGTTGGAGCCATGGAAATGAAAAACTATGGTTTGGTGGATGAAGAAAAGAACGACAAGGTTATGCAAGAAATGGGACTGAAGAGCCATGCATGCGTACTGGTTTGAAAATAAACAACAACTAGAGGTAGGCATTGTGGACCCTAAACCTCTATCGAGTGTTTAAGTCTAGGTTTTAAGTCAATGAACTCACTCGCCGGGCTAGGCCTAGTATTACAGCTAAGAAAAAACCACCACCATCATATAGTTTCAAAGAAGAGGGGAAAACTATGGGTTTGGTAGAAGGGGGGAGAGAGGGTGGGGGTTCCATACGGCTTTTGCGCAGACAACAGGCAGTGAAAGTTTCAATTTCTGAATCAAATGGTACTGGTACTGATTGATGTTGTAAGTAAGAAATTAAGGAATATCAAATAACCGAAAAAGGGCACAGATGATGGGATGCTATCACACTGTACAACAGGTGAAATGGAAAGTGAAGTATTTGGTCTATTGTCAAAGGCACTTGATTTAGGCTAGTTCATGCAAACACCTCATGAATTGGAGGTGGTTTTGACTAAGATTTTCTCATTTATTATTTCAACTCTCAAGTTATAAATGTTTTGATTGACTCCTTTTTCATCACTTTCTATCTATATTCTTTGTTAAATAACATGTAACTTATGTATGATTTCTTATAAAATTAGTCAAGAAAATAAAAATATTAAACATTATTCATAACAAGTTGAAAATTATTATCTAGAAAATCAAACCTTAATGGTTTCATAGCTTTTTATAAACTTTAATGTTTTTAATGAAAAGAATGTGATTTGTATATGATATTTAATGGTTAAACTTGATAAGTTAGACAAAAAATATTGTATCAACCCAACAACACCCTTCTATGTTTCAAGGATTAAAACCACAAATAAAAAACCATTAATTAAGATCTTTGTTATGAAACTAGCTTGGCTTAGTAGGTTGATTCGAGATCTAATATGAACTAAAATTTATAAAAAAAACAAAAAAAAACTTATCTTGTATAATCTAATAAAAAAACTGGGGCTAATTTATTTTTTTTTCAAACTACATGTTTGTTCAATTTAGCTTCCTCTTCTACTACGAGGAAGACGTGCCATTGCCACCAATAATTCTGACTCCAAATGAAATGTGAAAACCATGTGGTAATTGTTTAATTGCATTATTACAATCATGATGATCGGAGATGGATAAATACAATTTACCCATAAATTTCTAGGACCATATAAAGTTTGTTGGGGACATAATTCCTTGGAGTTTTGAGTTTTCCCTTCCACCATGGGATGGCCGACTGCTTTAAAAACTGTGCTTTTCTCACGCCAGTAAATTTAAGGCACCAAGAGAGATGGGTATCGACTCCAATAGAGTGCATCCAGGCCATCTTAAATGATGGTCGGCAAAAATAATAGTGTTCTGGAGAGCGGTCAATTTTAGGAATCAAATGATTCCCACTCGAGGGGCCCTTCGGCATCCAAAGGAATAAAGAGGTCAGAGAGAGAGAGAGTTTACTCTGGCGTAGATTAACCAGAGGCAAACACCTCCAAGCAACAGGCTGTTCCATGGTACCACAAGTCCAGTCTTTCACACAGAGATCGTCTGCATCACATCGAAGCGTGCATGGCCATTGATGTATCTAAAAGAGTGAGTGAAGGACACTCATTATTCAATATCATGCTGGGATGGTTCAATGTATGGGGCTCATTTTCAAGGCTTGTACTCTTCCTCTTCTTGTTTTCCACATATTTTTGGCTTTGGATAAATGAAGCTAGAACTTCGGGTAGAGATTTTAGAGGTGGATAATAATTAAGGTTGATCATGATTTGTTTTGTACAGAAGAAAATTATCAAGCTCGAATTTAACGTTAAAGGTTTATAATTAAGTGCTAGTAGGAGAATAAAAACACATATAGTAAGTTGAGGTAAAATACTAAGATAATATATAAAATTAGACATGTCGAACTTGGTTAAACTTTAAAGTTAATTATAAATTATTCAATAAATAAATTTATATTATTTTGAATATAAAATTTTAGAAATTCTTTTTAAAATAACCCGAGTAATATCAGATTTTGAATAGATAAATTATCAAGATTGAACAAGTTAAATAAATTAAATTTAAAAACTTCATTATTGATAAATTATAAATCTTAAACATTGACAGTTAGTCCTAAACAAAATTACTTCAATTTACTAGTTATTGGGTCTCAAACATTAATTACAGTATGGCTATGATATGAAAAGAATCAAGACACAATGATACAACAATAGCTTTTTCACACCTAATTATAGAATAAAGTCCAAAGTAAACAAGTGAAACATCAACATCTAGATAATTAGACGTTGGTATTTTATGAAATGAAGTCGAGCTAGCATGAAGTGAAGGAACTGGCCTAGATTGAAGGAATAAAGGCGAGGGACATGCACAATTTGTAGTCCACAGAGCAAACTAGCTAGAAGAGGATGTGAAACTCTTTGAAATGGGATATCAATTAGTGGAAAAATTAATTTGCTGTGAGAGCTTTTGACAAGGAGCGTTTGTTTTTCACCTGATTGTACGTTTGCGGTGTAAAAATTACAGTAAGATGTTTGATAACTGTAAAAACTATATTTTATATTATATTGGAGCTACTAAAAAAATAAGTTTGAAATGTAGTTTTTATGAGTATTTTTTACATGTTTTTTAACTGAATTTTGTAAAACACCATTTGTTTTTGCATTTTAAAAGCGTTTTTAAAAAAATTTGATAATTTTTTATTTTGTTATTTGTTTCAAATTACTATTTTTTTGGTGTTTTAGATCATTTTAATGCGTTGATATTAAAAATAATTTTTTAAAAATAAAAATATATTATTTTAATGTATTTTCAAGTAAAAAACACTTTGAAAAGCAATCACAATCACATAACTACTAAATATTTTATACATGTTTTTTGCTGCACATAAACCTCAACCACAATTTTTATCAAATATGTATCTAAATCCAACTAACCATATATTTTTTAAACCTATTTTTTTTCAAATCATAACCATGAAAACTATATAATCAAAGTTATTACTTCTTCTATAGTGAAAGACAACCAAAACGAATGCTTTTAGCGGTCTTTTTCGTCCCTAAAAATGAAATCCCAAAATGTTAGATATATTTGATGATGTACATAAATGCAAATTAACATGTTTTCAAGGTACTTAGATGGGAATTTTGAGTAGGTTACTCCTTAAATCTATTTTAAAGAGCAATAGATAGATGATGAAAGAAAAAATTAATTATAAAATTTACCAAACATGATAAAAATATTTTCATTTATACTGAAAAAATATATATTTTTTTATTTCTCTCTCTTATGTCTCTTTTCTTCTTGTGTCTATCTCTCTTAAATATTAAATATAAATAGTTACTTCTAAAATACCATAAGATTTCTCATGCATAGTCTACATGGCTTGAGTGATTTATTTTGCCTGTTTTTATTATTATTATTATTATAGAATTCCAACTTACTCAAAAACATAATCTATCACATTTCCATACTTGTACATATATAGAATTATTGAATTTTGCGTAAGCTATTTACCTTTCCATGATTGGAATGACTTCATTTTTGACAAGCTTGTATGATCATGTAATCAAGGATCTATGGGGCTTCGACCCACTCCATGGTGCCTAGGGCTAATTGTAACACCTTGACAGAAAACGAATCAAAGCCCAACATAATCTTAGAACCTGGTATAGTTTCTTACACAACCCAGATGGAAGTCCAATTGTACTATATTATATAAATGAAGGCCCGAAAGGATAGTTACTTGTTGGGTATATTTGTTGAGCAAAAAGAACTAGACAAGATTGTGATAGTACTTTACATGAGAAGGGATAATACAGAAATCTGGGAATTTGTCTGGTCGTGAGAATAATTATGATCTAGTTCATTGCTTATTAAAAATCGAAGGTGCTCTGGTGGGATCTTCAAAAACAGAAATAAATATTGCAATCAATTTGATATTAATTGAAGTGAAAATGTTTCTTTTACTCCAATCAAGAGTTGTTTAGCTCTAATTTGTTTAGTTTCTTCAAAAATATTTTTTAAAAATTTTCTATGATATTGTTTATCACTAGAAAATCTGGTGATAAAGAAAAATTTAATTTAATTTTAAGAAAAATATATTTTTTTATTTTGAGCAGAATGTATTTTTTATAAGTTTCAAAAAATTCAAAGTTTTTTTTATTATTTATTGATTATATCAAATTTAATATTTAATTTTTTTATTGCTTTATATTTTATTTTAAATTATTTTTTTTCAATTTCATCATTTAAAATTTAATTTGATTTAATTTTTATATATATTTTGGTCCTCATTCTCTTTATTGTTATTTGTTTTTTCTTATTCTTTTCTAATTGGATTTTTTTATCTATCAGATTTGATTCTCAATCTTTTAATTATTATTTATTTTATTTAACATAATTTATGAAATTGAATTTTTTTTTCAATTTCATTATCTTTTATCTTTTTTATTTGTTAGATTTGCTTCTCTAATTCCTATTTGATTTATTTGAAATAATTTATGAAATTAAAATTTTTTAATTTCATTCTCCCCCAGCTTTTTATTCCGTTAGATTTGATTCCTATTATTTTAATAAACTTAAAAAATTAAAAATATCAATAAATTATTTTACAGCTTATTTTTCATAACATAACCAAATACTGAAAAATATTTTTTAATTTATTTTTTATGAGATTATCAAATATATAAATAATTTATTTTCCAAGAAATTCACTTTCTATACAAAGTACTTTTCAGTAAATACATTACATATACATGCAAAAATAGTTCTCGTTCTATCTCCACTTCAGTCTCATTTACCAAACTCCTTTTAGATCATAGTCAAGAACCATCATTAACTACATAATGATTTTTTTTTCTTTTGGTCTTAATTATAATAAGACTTAAAATCTGATTGAGGTAACGATAGCAATTCAGAGCACCTCAAGCATTATTTGGAAGAGTTTTTTCGTTTTTCAATGATTCAGTGAAAAATGCATTGCGACTATATAAGTCTCTCCCAGCTCCAACGACAATTAATATTTTCTTAAAGAATCACTAACAAGAAGAAGCAACCATAGTACTATATGCGAATCAAATACCTAAAAAAGAAGCAAGCAAAAAGAAAACAAGATTTGGCCAATCACTAGGACACATGACCCCAACGTACCCATGGGCAAATTAACAACATCACATTACATGGTCTTGTTCTCAAGGATCCTAACAAGTAATTAACGAACCTGTACATTTGAGAAAATATGTCGAGACACAATCAATTGTCGTGGAGCTTCAAGTTTTTGTTTCACAACACATGATGTTGTTTTAACTACCAGCAACACCGAAGGAGCCATCAGGTTCTGTAGCTTCCTATGGTTCTCGTATGATTCTCTTACATGCAAGTAGTAGCTAACATAGGACAGGAGATTAAAGCATTTGTTGCCATTGCGGCATTATTTGCCCAACAACATTGCTAACCAGAAACATGTGGAGCACCATGCTGAGCAGGGAGCAGCCATGGCCCTAAATGATACAATTTCACCATACACATTGCTCACAGCCAATAAGAATACCATAGACTGCTGACTCGGGTGCTAAATGGGATTGCTCTGCATGTTCTAAGAATTAATAAAAAAAGACGTAAAACATAAAATAAATTCATCCTTGAAAAATATTATCCATGTTGAAGCACACGAAGGCATTCATGTGTAATCAGTCAATGCTTGCCACCGACATTCAAATCCCTAGGTGCTTGCAAGCTAGATCTTGCAGCTTTTGTCACAATTTCACCTGCCGACCCGTACACTAATTAACTACTCTGGCTACTTCAACCAATGGAAAACTTGTGGAAAGTCAATCTTGTGCTTTTGGACAAGATCATGCAGGCAGGTCCGTTATGAAAGCAGAAGAAATCTCTAGATACTGCTTTCGGATTCTTAAATTCTACTGCTAAGAAGGGAGTTATGTTTGAATGTGTCAAGCTTACATGTGAAGTGAAGGTATATGGGTGAGTCGTGAATATCACGACATTACAGATAAATAAATGAAAAATTATTTATGAATAAGATGAACTCATAATTCATTAATCTTGGCTTATAAAACAAAGACGGTTTCTATTATTATACGCAAGGTACGTACGACTCTCGGTGCACGCAGAATTACCCCAAGGACCAAAGCTAGGTGGCAGGCAACGGGCAAGCAAACACACGAATCCCTAGTTCTTGTAGATAATTGGGATTTTATTATCGAAATTGCGTGCTGACATATCTTGGATTGTGAACTGGAATTGCCGACGTTTGGTGGTTGTACACAAGATGCTGGACAGCATGTGATCATGACCTTATAAATAATTGACAAAATGATAAGCATAGCCTAACTGAAATTTGATGGCCATATCCATATAAATATGGTATCTCTGTGGTCATGGCTTCAGAGCTTCATGTGAAGGTACGTAGGCCTAACATGAACTGTTCAAAAGATCTTGAATCCTGGCCACTAAAAGAAAGAAAGAAAGGAAATATATAGGGATAATAAGTGAAGAATATGCATAAATAATTGATAGAAAAGAACAAATAGTGCGCAAAAAAGAAAATATATTAATAAATAGAACATTCCTTCTAGGTTAACCTCTTGAAGTTATAATATAAATCAAATGGGTAAATGAAAGGGGAAAAAAACGCTCTCCCCAACTTATGATGCAATCCAAGACTAGTTTGATGAATCAAAATAAATAGTAAGTGTTAGTAAACTTTAAGTGCTAAGAAATATGTGTTTATGTGAGTGAAAATGTTCTTATTTTAGCTAAATTCAATGAAAATCATCTTTTGAAAAAGAATAAATAAATAAAATAAAAATGTGCGTGTCATAATAATTATATCTAGTTTAGTGGTTTAAGAAGTCATGTTTTTTTTTCTAATATTTTTAAACAAAAAAATTATTTTTTTAATCAAATAAAGTTTGGACTGCATTCCCAAATTCTCCCAAAAAATATATTGACCTAAAAATTAAAAAAAAAAGAGGAAAGAATTGTACTGAGTCATATATATGATCAAGAAGATCCCTCGAAAGGTCAAATGTGGGTGTGACAATAAATGTTACGGCTCAAAATTCCCGAGTGTGTTAAGAATGAAGTCAACTGGCTACATTATCTTGAGCTTTTTGACTAGAGGGCCACTTCGGGTGGGCGGTTGTCCTGCCAAATTACTATACTAACTTATCACCGACTATCTAAATTAATTGTATTTGACATAATTTATGTATTTGTTTATATATATATATATATTAATAATTTTAGTTTGAAAAATTAATATTTTTTTAGTATTTTATAATGATTTTGATGTATTAAAAATAAAAAAATATCATACACCGTAATTCCAAACACTTTTATTTTTATTTTAATTAATATTTATTTAATATTAAAAATAATTTTTTTGTAATAAAATGGGCAATTTGTATTTTATGATTATTATGATGTTATGAATTGTGAAATATGAACTTGTATTTTAATTATAAGATATGATTTTATCAAATTATATATAATTATTTTGTTTATAAGTACAAAAATACAAAAGCATATTTTGATCATAATAATTAAAAATTAAAAAAACCAAATTGCACAGAAGATCCTTCTTCGTTTGAAGGGCAATAAATCCCTGTGGTCTAGATCGAAAACCTAACGATATATATCTCCATGAGAGAGCTCCCCACCATAGCTGCTTTTCCAGTTGGGGAATGGCAACTGTGGGCTTTCAATTCTCTAACTAACGGGGCATGTTAATTAGGAAAGAGTAGCTTGCGAATTTTATTATTATTATTATTATTATTATTATTATTATTATTAAAATCATGCATCAAACTAGTGAGTATAGCCACTTTAACTTCAAGGATTTTAAAATTTTATCCAAAACAATATTATTTTAAATTTTACGTTATTTTTTTTTATTCAAATCATATCATTTCTTCAAAAAGCCTTAGAATAAAAATAATATTGTTTTAATAATATATGTTGTAGATAAGTTCGGATTCAAGCTAGATCTTGTAATTATAATTAAAACATATAATTAGAGTTGAAACAAAGAGGATAGAAGAAGATCATAAAAAGAAGAAGAAGTAGTAATCAATTCTCTATTAAACAAGATCTGCAAGGAAAACATTAATAGCCAAGCAAGTAGTTGCCTAAAATGTTTTGTGGTGATATTGTTTTTTAATTTTTGGTAGATTATAAATTTTATATTCTTTTTCATTTTTGTATTTGTTTCTTTTTTTAAAATGAATTTAAAAAATAACTATTAAAATATTATTAATTATTCTCTGAATACCATGAATTTTTTTTCCAGCCAATTCAAGAAGATTTCCTCATCAAAAGACTTTTTTCATTTTCCACTTACCTTATATTCTAGCCAAGAGAATCACATAATTACAAGAAATAATAATTTTAAAATTTAAAATGATTTAATAAGTTATCTTGAGTTCCGATTGATAAAGTCAAAAACTCAAATTAACACAATAATTTAATTTTTATGAAATGAAAAAAAACTATATTTTTTTAAAAAGCAAAACATCAAAATAATATGATTGTTTTTTATCGATTAACCTAATTCAGTCAAAAATCAATAATCAACTTGTTGATTTAAAAACAAGTTATTTTTCAATACTATATCTTTTTTATTCATTTTTTGGGAAAAAAAAGGGCTCCCGGGTTTTAAGACTATATATATAAAACTTCTCTTGCTTTCACAAGGTCCCCAACCCCACAAAGCTAGCATCCCTGGTGGAACCTCCTTAGCTGTTACATGCCACACACACGCACAGTACCAGACAAAAATCTCCCCATATATAAAGGCCACGATTCTTGCTCAGTTGCTCATTATCATCCATGTGCCCCAAGTTACTCATGTTTTGAGCCCCTGAACACATCAACCAAGTTCTTGTTCTTGTCTTGCCACTCTAGTCTCTTGCTAACTAAATATATCATTTTTTTGGGCGGTGAAGCATGGCTAGGTTTGGTTTCTTTTTTTTGATTTTTGTTGGGATCTTGGTACTTCAAGCCATGGCTGATGATAATTCTGAAGTTCAAAATGGAGTGAAGCCGAAAGGAGTTGAAGAAGGAGGGAAGCCCGCATCAAGTCCTATGCAGGCAGAGACAGAGTCAGGAGAAGGAGAAGCTGAAGCTGAAGCTCCTGGGATTAGAAGGCTAGGAAAACATCATTCATCTGATAAGTCTGTTGCTGGTGGTGGTGTTATCCTCGGTGGTCTTGTTACTGCCATTTTTGCTGCTGTTTTTTGCTACATTAGAGTTACTAGAAGAAGACATGGTCATCAAGGTGGCCATTGATGTAATGGGCTTCAAAGTTTGGTGATTCTTGTGGGGTTTTGTGGTATTTTAGGTTCAAATTGTCAAGTATAGAAAAGTAAAGGAATGGTGAATATAGACTGAGGTTTTCTATACATTTTTTGCATCTCTTTTCTTTTTGGGAGTTTCAATTGTTGTGTTTTGGACTGGATTTTGCTAATAAATAAGCTAGGAATTAGTTGTTAATTATTAGAGAAATTTGAAGACTTTGAGAAACCCTACAATTTGCTTAAAATAGAAGGAAAAAAAATACAACTCCAGAGTAAAATTCTTTGGCAAACCTCAAACAAGTCCCTCAACTATATAGAAAACTCTCAAATAAGGATGGAAAACTCACGTTTTCTTGAGAATTTTGGAGACCCAAATGAGATTTTTTTTTAGAGCTCAAATAAGGATGGAAAACTCAAATAAGTCCCCTTGTGGATTGATTTGGAGCTCAATATATGACTTAGGTTGAGTTAAAATAAAAAAATGGATGGAAATTATTCTAATTAAATTTAAATAACTTTGCAGTCTATTTATAATCCGTTAAAATTTCATTGAAATTCTTTTTAAAAAACAAATATTTTATAACTATTTTTGTAAATCTTAAAATCTAAATCAAAATTTAAATTAACGCGTATGAACTCCTCAAACTTATAAATTTATACTCGGAAGAATTCATATGGCTGGCAGAATTTAATAAATTTGGTCAGGTGCTGCACGTTTTGACTTGGTTAAAAAGCTACAAATCGGTTTATAAAGATTCGGGCGATTAAAAATTAATGATAGCAATTATAATTTAAAATATTTTTTATTTAGAAATATATTAAAATAATATTTTTTTTATTTTTAAAAATTATTTTTTAATATCAACATATTAAAATAATTTAAAAATATATATAAAAGAATTTAGCAAAAAAAAAAAAACCAAGAATAAATAGACTGAATTTTAAAAGAAATAGTGACAGTAATAACCACAAGAAGAAGAAAATTTGTCCAAAAAAAAAAATCACAAAGTTTTAATTCTAAGATAATTTAATGTTAAAAAATAAAATTTTTAAAAAATAATTTAAAAATAATAAAATAAAGCGTTTTTAGTCAACCTAAACTAGTATGTTAAACTAATAAACCGTATCATGAGGCTGAATCAATCTCATTAAAAAAAATTAAAAAATATATTGTTGGTTAAACCAAGGTTAAAATTAAAATAAAAACAAAAAAAATTTTAAAAAATAAAACACTTCCAAACCATGATAAGGATGATGCAAGTAGTTAACCTCGTATGGCTATAAATTAACGTGTTCCATCCTTTTATCTTAACAATTTTTTTCTTTAAATATAAATATAAAGAAAAGAGGTGGTGAGGTACGATGATATATAATAGAATTAATTAAATTAATATGGAGAAATTTGATTGAGTATACACATAAATAAAAAATACATCGAATTATTAAAAATAATAAGAATATCTTTATTTTTAGAGTAAATACCACCAATTATTTTTAAAATAATATAAAGTTTCTCATGGGACAAATGTTGACAATGGCAAAACTACCCAAGTAATTTTAGGACAAAGTATCAAATGCAGTAAAGCTAGAACCAACTACAAAGCAAGTCCTCAGCTATCCCTCCCTGTTCATGTCACTTCAAGACCTGCTCTCATTAATACAAATTTCTAGAGCTACCATTGACTCCTACTGAATCTCATGCACCAGCTTGGACTCAAATTCAAATTTGGACTTTTTTCATGCCAGCACATATAAGGCTGTGATCCTCTAGAATCTAATTGCCATTGGAGGGTGTATGTTTAGATTTTGTGATTGTAATTTGAAAAAATAAATTATAGTTTATAGTTTTTTTTACTAAGTTTTTTGTATCCTAATGTCTCACCCTTCTTGTTTGGACAAAAGATTGAAATAAAAAAGGAAAAGAGAAAAAAAAACATTTTAAAAAAAAGAGTTTTGAAATGAAATTATATTTTTCCAAACACATGAAAACCCTAGGATAGAGGACAAGAATTAAGAGATGGTCAAACCAAATCCAATCCATACCTAATCCTAATTTCAAGTAAAATTAGATAAATATATTGATCTTGATTATATTATAAACGGTTAAGGTTATAATTCCATTCAGTTAGGTCAAATTATCATCTAAAAAAAAGAAATAATTATAATTATAATTATTACTATTTGACATAACAGGTTAATTTTTGCTCCTTCAGAATTTGAGTTTGTGTAACAATCTTTGCTCCTTTAAGAATTTGAGTAATAATTATAATATGACAGGTTATTTTTTTAAAAAATTTATTATAATTATAATTTTCATCAGAATTTATTTTTAAAAAATTATTTTTCATATCAAAACATCAAATTTATATAAAAACACTTTGCCTTCTTAGCAATCTCCACAGCATTGAATTCACCATCCAGCAATGCAACAAGACCAACCAGACCAATAAGCAATTACCTCTCATTGAATGCGTCAAGAACTCTAAGGGAATCTAGGTTCCTTATCACGGCTACCCTTCTCTTGCTTTCCCCTGAAATGTTCTTTTTATCTCCTAACATAACCATCTTTGCCATTAAAGACTCTTCCCTTTCTAATACCTCCCTCCCTCCCTGGTTCTTGAAAAAAATCCTTCAATACCACCTCTCCTTTGAAACTATCTATGGAGGATGTCTTTAAGAAACCTCAAGGCAGTTGCTTCCCAACACTTGTCGGTCAAAAGAAACTTGCTGCAACTAGGATTGATGAGAAAGAAAGACTGCTTGAGATCAATCATGTATTGGTATCACAGCCTGACATGGTTCTTGAAAGACATTGCAACTCATGGTGTTCTTGCACCACTTTCATCACTGAGGTCCAAAGATGTTTCTCTTGGATGGTAGCCTATTCAAGCTCCAATTTGTGATGCAATTTCCAATTTAGTTTCAGATGCTAATGACCCCAAGATCATTGTTGAATGGACAAGGATTATCCATTTGCTTAGCTCCCACAGAATTGTGTTATTTGCAATTGGATTGAATTCTGTTATTAACAGGATTCTTGCGGATCACCAAAGCTTGAGTTCTGTAACAATCTTTGCTCCTTCAGAATTTGAGTATGTGGCATCTTCATCTCCGATGCTTGAGAAGATTGTGAGGTTTCACATACTGCCTCCCAGGGTTACATACATTGAACTCGCTGCATTGCCACATAAACAACGACTGATGACATTGCTCCCTTATGAAGATCTTATGATTATTAATGGTGCAAATGTCATACAGGGTTTGTCTATTAATGGAGTAGAGATTGCAGCACCAGAAATCTTCTCATCAAGGAAGCTCATAGTTCATGGGATTTCACAAGCTTTCGAGATGGCTAAATTTCCTAGTGCATCAAGATAGTGGTTAGCTTCATTAGACCTGTTGATAAGCCTTCTGTTCATCCATGCGTTTGATGCACAGTCCAGATAGAATAGTTCCGTTGTTGCTCCATCCCCTGGATGTAGCAAATGCCTTTGGGCGGTTTTTCTAAGCTGAATGAGTACTCGTGTGTTGAACAGGGATATAAAGACTTCATTGTATCTGTAGTTCTTAATTCAACCATGCTATTTAGGTGCTAATGGGTTTTACCCAAATATATATTTTCGCTGGTTGTCTGCTTGAGACCTTGCAGACAACTCAACCAATAGATCTTTCATTTTCAGAAATGAATGGCTGGTTTACTGCTAATGAAAAACTTGGCTCAATCAAAGGTTTAAAAGGTGCAAGAGCCTTGGTGGATGGAGAAGTAAGGATCGTGAAGATGGAGTTCTAATAGAACATAATACAGAAACAAAGATAAAGGGTGAACACATGGATGTAAATAATAACTTGGTCTAAAAATACCTTTATTGATTCAATTCAGTATAAGACTAGAAGGAAACCATCTCGATCAACAATTACTTGCATGAAGTTTACTTTGCTGTTCAATGCCACTACCGAATCTTGAAAATGGTATGGCCAGAAAAAATGGATACGCAAGCAAAAACTAAATGCTTGTCTTGGATGTACTTCAGGAAAAGACAGCTGGAATTAATATTCAAGGGCAAAAATAGTCTGCATGAAAATCTTACTGAATTGTTCATGAACACTTCGACTTAATGCGGTGTCATAAATCAGACACTAACAAGCCATTTATCTCTGAAGAATCATGTGTCCCATGGCAAATTGCAACTTCCTCCTTGATGACAAACTCCATTTGCTAAAGCAGCAAAATAGTTGAGCTTCACTCCAAACAAATTGCTGATCATCAAAGGAGATATTACATGTACTAGCACTGAATTTGCATTTTTTCTTTGACATCCATCGATTATGCCTCTTGAAGCCCTTCATTGATTGGTACAGAAAACTACAGAAAAACAATTTTGACAAGCCAAAGTCATTTACCAGCTAAGGAAATGGATTCAACATAAAACAGTATAGTAATCTTCTTCAAAAGGCAATACTTATTTACTGTGCCAACAAAATCATATAAATTCATTTATACAATGTTACGATTATATCTAAATTTATTAATACTAGTTATGAGCATCCAATCACCAAGGTTCATAATTATTAGTTTCGTTTCATATATATATACAAAACCAACACGAAAGTTGCAAGATAAAGCAAATGGCACAATAGAATCACAGTGCCTGTTACTGAAGGGAGAAAAGAACCAGCACGTCAGTCTGCCGATTCTCAACTTTCTAAGGAATAAAGACATAAACTAGACTGCCAAAATACAATTCGTGTATAAAGAAACTCTCTAGTTAGATTCAGAACTAATACTTAGATTCAGAACTAATACCAACAGAGCCACTGAAAGAGATGTGAAGAAACATGAAAAATACAAAATCTAATTCCTCCAATCTTAAATTCTAAGAAAAAGTCCTTAGCTTATTCAGATTGTAGGAGCTTCAATCATCCAATGGTCAAACAATGTTGCTCTTTTTTCTTCCCAGCTGAATTTTCCACTTCCAATGCCATTTGCCAAAGATTATTAAGATTCAGTTTTGGATTAATATCAACAAAGACTAATAATTTTCATTACCAAAAGCAAACTACAGTAACTGTCAAAAATCATCAACAGAATTACAAACAGAAATTAACACCAACCCCAAAACTGATACAATAAAATCAATCAAGGAAAAAGGAAGCATAATTACCGATGGAAATCATGAAGAAGAAGAAGAAACACCAACTCTCATAATAATCCTCGTCATCCTTATCCCAATCAATGTAACATTCTCAGCGCCAACAAACATAGACTTCCTAAACAATCCAACAATTGCATCCACCTCCACTCCACCACATTCCTCTACAACAACCACACAAACCCCACCATTCCTCACAGTCCTCTCCATCTCCCCAGCAAACCTCAAAGGAAACAAAGCCTCTTCTAAATGAGCACTAAAAGCCAAATCAAAAACACCATCAAAAAAGGGCAAGTTATTGGGGTCAGCCCTTTTAACTAATGGCAAAGAATCCACTATCTCAACACCAGTAACATCACTAACACCCATGTTATTCAGCGCCATCACTTCATGTCCAGCACCTGCTGAAACACAGAGTACTTTGGTTTCATTGTTCAAAAGATTCAGACTTTGGAAGAAAGTTGTGAAAGAAGAGACTTGAGAAAGCCAAGATTTTGAAGACCAAAGTTTCAATCTTTTCTTGGTAGGATCCATGTAAGGGTGGTTTAGAGAAGGGTCGCATGTAGAAGAAGGGAATTTGAGGTGGGGTTTTGTGGGGGGTGTGTTTGGTGGGATACAAGTTTGTGGGGTTTGAAGAGAAAGGTAGAGAAGGGTGATTGTGGCTATGGCTATGAAAACCAATGAGACTTTGTTTAAGAAATTTTCAATGTGTTTCTCCATTGGGTTTTTGGGTTTGGTTTTGTTAGTGGAGGATAGGCAATTGAGAGTTTTGATTTCGATGCATTGTTGATGATGGGGAAGAAGAAAGAGGGATCAAGAAGAAAGAGTTTGGACATGACAATGGAGTTTTTGTTTGCTTTGGTACGATGTCGTTTCGTGTGACAAGTGTGTTTGGTAACGGACTTGTTTTATAAGAAAGGCTTGTTTTAGACTACGGTCACCCTTGTAAAGCTTTCAACATCAAAAAGATTTTCTAGCCATAAGTTCTCAAATCCAGGATACAGGTTGTACTTTTAAATTCAGTTTATTTGCGTGTTTTAAAAATACTTTTTATAATTTTTTTAATATTTTTTTTATTATTTTGATGTTTTAATATAAAAAATAATTAAAAAAATATATTATTTTAATATATTTTTAAATAAAAAATATTTTAAAAAATAATAATTATCAAACCACCGAACACTTTCTTAATAATAGTTTATTCTATTGTTTTTTCAAGTGAAGTTGAATCAGATTAGATTTCATTTTATAATAATAAAACTTGATGAACCCAATTATCCAAGCGAAACAGAGCTGTGCGAGCTTAGAAGGGGATGAAGACCAAAACAGAAGATCACCATGCTAAGAGGCACCCATCTTAGCTAAGATATATGCACAAGTTCATATGCATCACGCAGCACATCTTCCCTGCAAAATTTCTTTAATGGCTTCAAGCAATACAGAACAAGGGTGATAGACGAGTTCATCTGATCAGGCTTGCAACAATACTGTTGGGAATCTGATTCAAGACTAACATCTTTTGTTGCCCAATTCCAAGCTTATTGTTGACACCATATTTGTTATGATCCATATAAGTATAAAGGAACCTGTGATGCGAATATCAAGCAACCATGTCCACTCCTAATTAAACCGCCTGGAACCAAAGGGCCAATATTTTACTAAATGAGCTCCCATCTGCATTTACATCAACCTGTTTTGAAGGAAGACAGCTCCAGCAGACAGACCGCTAGCGGCGAGGAGCAATGCAGCATCCCATTTAAGGCACTGGCACAATCATCACCAAGTCTATGAACATTTTAAGTATGCACAAAGCCAGACAGAGAATGGTACAGCAAGTAATAATAAAGTTTAAAACGTTAATCTCTGATTCGACATTAATCTGCTATAATTTGAGATAAAACCATTCAGCTGAAATGATCCACTGCTGCTGCTGAATTAACTTCAGCCTATACATAATTAGGCAAGGCAGGGATGCTATCCTCCTGTCCAACACATCAATCACACAGCAGATGCAAAAACTACTCAACATATGTTGATTGAAGAAGAAAGAAGAACACAATCGACAACTCGGGCTATGAATCAACAGTCATATAGATAAAGGCAGTTAGATTTAGCCAAAAGTTAAAACAGAAAATGAGAAAATCTGAATTCTATAACTCAGAAAATCAAATAATCTACACTAGCATCATAAACAAATTAAATCCAATAATTTTTTTTTTAAAAAAATGAATACATATTATCATAAGAAAATGTTCAGTTTGTTTGAACAAAACAAATATACATCCGTAATGCTTCATTATCACAATTAATTTTGATAATTACATATTGAAAGATAAAAAATTTCATGAAGAAAATGCATTATATTACCCAAGTTTCAACCAATCCACTTCCTAAACAATATCCATGCAAGTTAAAATGAGAATGGTTGAAATCAAAATTCGTAATGCTCCATTCTCACAATAGAATGGCAAAGAACCCAGCATATCTTTGCTCTTGTATCTCGTTCTAGTTGAATAAGTGCGAAGATCAAACTAGAAACGTGATTGCACCATACCCAATTGCTGTTGAAGATGAAATATTGAATCAATAAAAGCTGAAGCGACTAAGTGACTGCCATGGCTGACTCTATTGTCTGATATACAAGAGAAGATAGGTGACTTGGATAAGGCTTGTTCCTTCCATAAAAAGAGAGGGAGTTTGAGATGGGTGCGGTTTTTTTTTCTTTGGTGGAATTCCTATACGACTTTCGATTAGTTTTTTGGGATTATAAATGCAGAGACAGCGAGAAAGGAAGGGAAGAAGATGAGGGAAGACTTGGACATGGCAGCGGACGGCTTATGCATTGGCAATCATGTCGTTTTATATGGCCCAAAGTGGCTAAGCTAGAGTTTGGTAATTTCATTTTGTAAATTATTCAAACAAAAATATAAATATAAATTATTCAAACAAAAATATAAATATAAATTATTCGACTGTTTCGCACTCTGATGCAGGCTGAAAACACATCATCTTCTTTTCCACCCAAATTGTTCTTGCTATCAAGATTTAAAAAAAAAAAATATTCAACGATAAATATAAATAATTTAAAATTTATTATCTTGAACAGATGAAAAGTCCTTACCCGTGTTAGCTCAATAAGATGAAAATAACATTGTTTCTACAAAATAAATGCTTATTTTACCATGCATTTTAGTTAGCTGATTTCTCATTACAAATTTTAATCTCGTTACACATTTCTAATTTCTGCTCATTTTATGACCTTACTCCAAAACTTATCATTTTAATATTTTTTTACACCTTTAATATTTTACCTTACTCCAAAACTTTTCACCTCAAAGGAAACCTTACATTAAAACTACAAAAGCTATCAAATAAAGACATCATAGACGTAGAAGGAAGCTTTATAAGAAACAAATCCAACGCAAGAGGTGAGAAAGAATCCAATGGTTTAAAATCAATGAGTTCTTGCAAGTGTGCAAGAATCCTGTGTTAAAGTTACTTTTAACAGTCAAAAAGGGTAGAAATCTTTTATTAAAGGTGTACGTTCACTATTTTTCATGTGCATGGCGTTGAATATCTCTACAAATTTCTATTTTGTCTCCTCTAAACTCCAATTAATCTTGGCAGATTGGTATTTTCGGAGGCAAAATCGTGACATATTACATATCCTGGCTCTTCAGTTCAAAATAAACCCTACATGATATTACAAAACTAATTGACACAATCAAACAAAAGGGTATTTAATGAGCTTGCATGAAATTTCACATCTCTTTCACAAAGAGCTTACTGCACCATTTTTAAATTAAAGGGAATAAAGGTTAAGAGTTTGCAAGGAAAATAAAATAAAATAAAGAGCTTAAAATCATGACACATTAGCACTAATCCAAGCGTTTCTGCACCTCTAGCCTAACTGTTTGCATATTGGAAACAAGAAGTTACTACAATGTCACCACAGTACATCTGCTGGTGCTGCTGTATTCACTTTAGCCCACACAAAATCACAAATCATTAATGCTATTCTCTCATTCAGCACATCTTTCTGAAAGCAGGTAGGGATCTTAATTTCTGAAAGCAAGTTGGGATCTGCTCATTATAAGTTGATTCAAGAAAAGAAAGAAGGGTAGATGTGCATGGAACTGAATGGAATATAAATTAAATAAAAAAAAAAAGGGTCCAATATTACAAGCAGTTTCAAAGACAAAAACAAAGAGGCTTATCATACATTCAAAGCACTGGTTGCGCCGTGTAACATAACCCTATTAGCATACTGGAAACAAGTAGTATTACAACACTATATGTTGCAGCAGCCTGAAAAATCAATAAAAGTTATAGTTTGTCGAATACATAAGACAGTACATATACCTAAGAATCAAGCAGGCATATCTGTAGATTTTGCTGAGGGGATCTGAAGCGTTCATCCGATGTGGCATCGCTCCGCTTCCAAAAGCTTTTAAGATTTAGCTAGTAAATCTATCTTTGCAAAGTCATTGATTATAGTAATTAAAGGAAAAATAATAAATGACTTTGCAAAGAAGGATTACTAGCTTAATCATAAACACAATTTTACATAATTATACAAATTACCTTATCCGAACTTCACAGCTAAACAGTATCCATCCATCTATTAAAGCTATGTTAATGATAATTATAGCTGAAAAATCTTATATTCCATTTGATTGCACAAATAGAATATATATTCGTAATGTTTCATTCTCACAATCGATGACTATGTATGATGAAATTCATGAACAAAAGAGAGAGCAAAAACATGTTTCCCTGAAATCTTCCACTAATTGTGATACTAGAAAAATCAAAATATAAAATAGTTTACAGTTACACCATACCAGGAGAGTAATGGTTGAAGAGACAGATGAATTAGAGGATGGGAACTTTGGAGATGACAGCCGACTGCTTACTTTGCTTATCACGTCCTTTTATAGGGACAAAAGAGTGCTGGGTAGGGTTTCAGTTTGTTTATGTGGAGTTTTTGGTAATTTCATATGAATTAAACTATAAATAGTAAATACCTTCTAGACGTGAAAGCAGTAGATTCGTTTTTTTTATTTAGTTATTAAGATCAATGGTGTAAATCATTTTCTGGGCCATGGTGCTTTTGCCTAAGCCCCCCATCCTCACAAAGCCAACGCTGTGGAGTGCCTTGTCTGCATAAATAATCCACCCTTTTATCTCTTTTGCATCCTTTTCCAATCCGATCCTGTTGGACGTGTCAAAAATCTGAGAGGTAAATCCTGTCATTTGGTGTAAATTTTCTTCGATGCTCAATTGTTGCGGTGTCAAACAGCCCCCAAGCTATTCTCCATCTGCTCTATTTGCAAACTGATCTCCTTCAACTTCTTGCCAGTCCGATAAGAGAATAATGACTTCTCAGGCGAGAAATCGAAGCAGTGGTCATCTTTCTGATATTGTTTCTCTAATTAGGCAATCTGTCAGCAAGTCATCAGCTTCATAAATCAAGTCTTTGATCCGAATCATTGTCAACTTCAGAGCTTTCTTCTTATTTTTGAGGGTCTTGTGTCATTGAGAAAGGCCCTCTTATACTCCAGTTGTGTCCTTTTCAATCATGTTTTATGTGTTTAATGAGTGAAATGCAGTACTCTTACAAGTACTTGTTAAGTGTGTAATTTAACTATGAACAAAGACAGCGGAGAGCCCTTCATAAATTTTACCTTCGATACTCTTCATCTTAGCATCACCTCCCTAATGCCAGGACAAGATGGCTAGCATAATACAGTACAAGATGTTTTCTGCTTCCATTACAAGCAAAACGAAGATTCATCTTAAACAAATTTAGAAAACAATCCAACTATCCAAGCATACAAAGCTCATCACCAAGTACATGATGAATGCGCGTGCGACAAACGCTCACATAGAATCAACGAATGGAAGGACATTTCGGTTTGATTCTTGAATTGTGGAGCTTATGGATTCTTCATTCTTCACCTTCCCTCCATAAAAACTTGTTTGGATGGGGAAAATTTCGGAAATTAATACAGCTCCTGACCTCTGCATTGCGTAACAAAGGCATATCCTCTTCCAGGTTCTTCCAGTCTAGCTTTAAGCTCTGCAATTTATTGAAACATAAACCTTCAACATTCCAAGTAAAGAGTCTTCCATTCACTGATTGAGGACTGGTTTCGAAGAAGTTGATGTCTGAATCCTGAATACTGATGTACTGTAAATTAGAAAGTTTTTCAGGATTAATCCATGCAGGAAGTGTTTCGCAGTGATAACCCCCAATATACAGCTCCTGAAGGCTAGGAGGAGGATAAAGGTCATCGAGCATCATTAAAGTATTGTGGTCTTTACAATATTGGGCATTCAGCTCTAGAACCTTAAGTTTCTTGAGCTTTGATAACACCTCCGTTTCATTTTCTGCAATTTCACTGTGAGCATTTAAGTACATTCGAAGTACTCTAAGTTGGGATAGATCCTGAAGCTCAAGAAGATGACAACATTGTTCGTTAGATAAGCGCCCCACCACAAATCCAGACAATTCTTGAAGCTGTGAGAGCATTCCAATACCCTTGGGTAGGTAAATGAGAGGGCAAGACCTCAAGTCTAAGACCACCATATTTTTCAGATAAGTTATAAATGGATGTAGCATGAATAAATCAGTGCAACCGTATAAAACAAAAACCTGGAGGTTACGAAGTTTTTTAATTGAAGATGGTAATTCTCCGATGCCTCTAACTCCACTAAGATTCAAATATGCCAGGTGCTTTAACGAAACAATCCATTTCAGGAGATCCTGCACAGCGGTGGTTGCCAATTCAAAGTAAGATAGATCCAACACTATGAGGGAACTAAGACTTTCCATGTCTTCACAACAGAGTCCTTGAATACTTGACATCATTAACAAGGCCCTGAGCTTTGAACAGTGTTTCAATGATTTAGTGCTCATTTCACTTGTGAAACCTAACCGCCTAAACTCTGATGTCAACTTCTGCCTGCCTTCTTCAAAGCTGCAAAATGACTCATCTTTTGCAATCACAATAGTCATATCACGAACCAGATCGTGCATTCTACAACTGTAGATTTTTCCATCGTAGCCTCTTTGGTCCACTCCTTCAACCAGACATCTTTGGACTAACTCTGTGAGATATACGTACCCCAATTCTATAGCAGTTTTGGAGTCCTTGCCCCGAACGAAACCCTCTCCAATCCACCAAAGCACTAACTGTTCAGCTGGAATCTCAAAATCTTCAGGGTAAATAGAGAAGCACAGAAAGAGTTGCTTTAGATGCACTGGGAGTGCATTGTAGCTCAGTTGCAGACAAGCAAATACTGAGCTAACCTGTCCTCTAGTTGTCAATTCATGGAAACCTCTATAAATATTTTTCCACTCAACAAGGGAGTGCCGTTTCTGTGATAGTAAAGCTGCTATTGTTTTGATTGCTAGTGGAAGTCCACCACATTTCTGAACAATATCTCTGCCTACGTTTTCAAATTGATGATCATCGCATATCCCCTTGCTCGCATAAAATGCGTACTTGCAAAACAATGACCAGCTTTCATCATCGTCTAGAAAACTAGGCCGATGAATTCTGGACTTTTCAACTCCCATATTGGTTGCAACTTCTTCATTTCTTGTTGTGATCATGATGCAACTGTTTTTACCAGTTGGCTTCTCCAGACCAGAGCATAACTGATTCCACAATCTATACTGATGCTCCAGACATTATCCATAACAATGAGACAGGTCATATGCTCAAGTAACAGGTGAATTTTGTGCATGATCTGGGCTTTGTCCTCTATTGGCAATTCTGATATTTCTTTCCCTTTTTTGTCTTCCAACTGTTTTATTTTCTCTGCTATTTCCTGATTCAATACAAATTCAACTTGCTCTAATGTCTCCAGGGATCTTCTTTCCCTTTCGTGCTCAAACCTTTCAATGGATCTGCTTTTCTTCTCTTGTTCTAAATTCTCCACAGATCTGTTTGTCTTTTCTTCATATAACTGTTTCAACATGCTCTTCATGATCTGTTCCTCACTGAAATCTTGAGAAACCGACAACCAAATCATATTCTTAAAGAAAGAACGCACTTCTTCATCATTAAAAAGTTTTTGGGCAATGGTGCTTTTGCCTAAGCCCCCCATCCCTATCATGCCAACCCTATGAAGTACCTTGTCTTTCGAAATAATCCACTCCTTTATCTTTCTTGCATCATGTTCCACTCCAACTTTGTTAGCTGGATCATAATCCTGACAGCTAAATCCTGTCACTTGGTGTACATTTTCTTGAATGCTGAACAGTTGCGGTGTCAGATAGACCCTCAAGGTATTCTCCATTTTCTCTATTCTCAAATTGATGTCTTTCAACTTCTTGCCTGTCCGATATAAGAATAATAACTTGCTAGCCAAGAAATTGGAGCAGCGCCCATCTTTCTGATATTCATCTCTGATTCGGCAATCTGTCAGCAAGTCATCCGCTTCATAAATCAGTTCCCTGATCTGAATCATTGTCAATTTCAGAACTTCCTTCTTGGTCTTGAGGGTCTCAGTGTCATTGAGAAAGGCCTTCATAAGCTCAAGTTGTGTCTTCATTCTCTCAAACTGACTTTTAAAATCAAGTGCATATTGAGCTTGGTTCATGAGAGCTGTAAACAATTCCTCCGTGAGTGTTTGAATCATAGCATCCACCAGTGCCATCACTTCACCTGTATGTAAGTCAACTGTAACATGCATATATTATAACTATTCGTCATCTTACTTGATAAATCATAACACTAGATAATATTATTATGAGCTGAGGAAGAAAAATTCCGGAATTTTTCAAGTAATCTGTTTTCAATATCCTTAGTAATATTTCCAAACTAGCAATCTTTCTAGTTTTTCAAGAAATTGGAGCAGCGCCCATCTTTCTGATATTCATCTCTGATTCGGCAATCTGTCAGCAAGTCATCCGCTTCATAAATCAGTTCCCTGATCTGAATCATTGTCAATTTCAGAACTTCCTTCTTGGTCTTGAGGGTCTCAGTGTCATTGAGAAAGGCCTTCATAAGCTCAAGTTGTGTCTTCATTCTCTCAAACTGACTTTTAAAATCAAGTGCATATTGAGCTTGGTTCATGAGAGCTGTAAACAATTCCTCCGTGAGTGTTTGAATCATAGCATCCACCAGTGCCATCACTTCACCTGTATGTAAGTCAACTGTAACATGCATATATTATAACTATTCGTCATCTTACTTGATAAATCATAACACTAGATAATATTATTATGAGCTGAGGAAGAAAAATTCCGGAATTTTTCAAGTAATCTGTTTTCAATATCCTTAGTAATATTTCCAAACTAGCAATCTATATTGTTGAGTGCTGCCACTCAATCTAGAACTAAATAAAATTCTCACATACATGAGACATGAGAGCAATTTTCCCAAGACTCTGGCGATCAAGAGGAAAGTGTAGCTGAAGGTAATGCTACAATGACATTACAGTATCAAACATTCCTTATGTGATTACGCATATTACAGTTACATTCGCCAATAAGGACATGAACTAATTGACATCCATATATATTCCTTGAGTCAGGAAAATCGAGGATTGTGTTACTAAGAGAGACAGGTGAATTGATGTTTGAAATTTTAAGAGAAAGATGAGACTAATGGGAGCATTAAAGTTTGGATTTGTAAGAGAAAACATTATTCTGCAATTTCCAATCTAATAGTCAATGATATGAAGCTAGCACTATTCCTTGTCAAGTAGATCAATTGATAAATCCATATGAATTATTGTAACATGCTCGCTATTTTTCCTTCTCTTATTTTTATCTTTGTTGCAACAGATATATTGAAAAGAGTTAACTAAAATGAGCATGCTTTCATGGTGGATTAATACAAACACCTGACCGCAGAGAAAAAACTAGGCCAAGAATACCTTAACCTAAGTGCAAAAATGCCAGCCTAAGAAATCCTAACCACTGGAACCGGAGAAACTGACATATGAATCCTTAAATCCTTTCAAATTTATTATCCTTTAGCTGCGAAGCTCCCAGAAGACAGCAGAATTTATGTGAAAAGGGTGAAAAATCTAACACAATAGAGGTTTTAGTTGACGTTTGTAAGAAGCAGGACTTGCTGGAAATCACAGAACAACTTCAAGGATTATAGGATTTTAACTCCTCCTCATTGAATTGGTTCCTAAGATAACAATGACAGGATTTGAAACAGAGTCCAACCCCTCCTACTTAGTCATTGCATGCACGCAAATTGTACAATTTAGACTGAAAAATGAACCAAAAAAAAAAAAACAGATATAAAAAAACAAGGGAACACAAGAAGAAAGTCTTGATTGGTGTTTTGCTCCATCAATGTTCTTGAAAAACTCTCACCTTCGTTTGTTTCACTTCTTGAACCAGAAAATAGAAGAGTCTGAGCAATAGATGTTGGGTTCAACTAGGCTAGTTTGAAGTTTAGGACTTCAACTTCCTTCTTTCCTTGAACATTTTGGATTTGTCATTTCCAAAGCAAAAGAACATAAGATTGTTCTGCATGCACATCAAACTACAAGTATATGAATCACAAGATCCAGGGGAAGTGAAATTCAGGAAGTCTTCCTAAAATATATCCCAAAAAAGTGATGGGAGGAAATGGATGTGGCTGTGTGGGATGATGGGGTTGAAAAGGAATACGAGGAATGAGGCTGTGGAGACGGTTGGGGGATTATTCAGGGGAGGCTGTTTCGGTTACTGTTGAGATGGTTGCAAGGATGGAGATATCAGATAAAAGGAGGGGATGGTGAAAATGAGGGGGTTGAAGTAAATGTGACCAAGTGAGGAGGTGAATAGGAGGCTTTGCGAAGAAGAGCAGGGAGGAGTCAAATATGTCGTCTCTTCTGTAGAGACTGCGAGAGAGAGAGAGAAAGGAACATAAGAAAAGTCAGAACCTTCTCCAAACCTTTTCAAGCCAGCGCCGAATTCCACATTTCGAATGAGATTGTTAACAGGAGTTACCAAGAAAAAAGGAAAATTACTCATACTCCGTCGAAATTTAAATGTGATAGTACTTTGTTTTGATTTTAAGAAATTATATTTTACATTCTATTTTGTTCTCCACTAATCAGACTATTATTCCTTCAAGAAAAAAATGACAGGGGAAAAGAAGTGCATGCTCCTAATCTCAGTAAAGAGAGGCTTGTTGATGCCGAAGATTCTGATCAATCGGATATGATGTCTTGTATTCGAACAACATGTATAGCCTCGTAGGAGATTCTGATCAATCAATCAAATATGATTTATTAGATAGCCTCGCAAATACATATTTGGACCATATGAATAGGTTTAAGCTATAATTTTTAATACGACTTTGATTGGACTCAAATTTTTTTGAAAGATTTTACAGGTCAATTTCTATATTCTGTTTTTTTTTAATTCCTATTCCTTAGGTTCTGCTGCATCACTACTGCTGGAATAGCATTCTGCAGCCATCAGAATAATTTTTCTAAATCTAGCTTAACGAAGCAGAATGCCACTGCTCGTACCTTCGACGAATGGGTTCTTCTTTCTTTTTTTTTGGCAACGAATCTGCTTGTTATCTTCAGATGACATTGCTAATGGGTTGCTATATGCTGCTTCTGAATGTTGTGTGTTTCCCTATATTTTAGAATCTTCTTGCTCTCATACTGGGGGGGGGGGGGTATCTAGATGTTTCACTGAATATGTTTTCTTGATTCGAAGGGCATATGGGGTTTTGGCTGTGTAGACATCTTTCAAGCCTGTAGGTGATTTGTAGAGGCTGATTTTCCATGTTGAAATTAACTACTATCTGGAAGTCATCTTACATCTTTTTTTGAAAGAGAAGGATTATTTCTCGATTGAAATGATCTTCACCAGTAAGAAGATAGCCCTTCTCATTTGAACTCACTCAGGGCCTTTTATGTGGTTGGCCAAATTAAATTAGCTTTCAATGAAGCTTTCCATGGTAATGTGGCGCGTGTGCTGACACCTTAGCTGCTGCAGCTCGCGACTCTGTATCAACTGTAAGGATTTTTCATTTCTTGTGTCTAGTTATCTTCTGTAAAAACAATAATCCTAAATCTCTCACAAAACAAAATCTAAGTGAACTAATCTGCCTCGGCTCTGTGTGTAGTTAGGGGGGTCCTTCATGCACCCACACAGCTTATTTAGGAAGAAATGATTCAAGAACAGCAAGCAAAATTGACGTGAACAGCAACCCGCAGCTTCTTTCCATCTACCGATCTCATGGACTAGACTTCCAGGATGTAGTTGTCGTTTCGGCATCTCACTCAATTGGGCTTGCTCGGTGCGTCACTCTCTGCGATCGAGATTTACAATGGTATAGAGTCCAATTTTGTTCCCTCCTTGAGGTCATGTTGCCCGCAAAGTGGTGGAGACCATGTTACGAAACCATTTGATTCAACTACAACAAGTTTCGATACAAAATATTTTATGGATTTGATGATTAAAAAGGGTATCTTCCATTCGCTAAGCACCTGTAAGGATTTAGTTTATGATCCGAGTTATAAAATTATGATAATTTATAAATAAAAATAATATTTTAAAACAATTTAATTTTTAATTAATTAAATATTAAAAGATTAAATTAAAAAAATACAAAAAATAAATAAAGTATAAAAAAATAATCTAAATCAATCTGGGTTAACATGCTAAATTGAGGTCAGGAAAATAAGATAATTTTATAAAAAATAAATCAAAAAAAATTATACAGTTAAATTCCTAATAAACTCAATGTTAAATGATAAAATTAAAAAAAATTAATTAAAAAAGATAAAAAAAACCCGAGTTAATTTGGCTAACCCACAAAACTCGTTACCCATATCATAAGATCATGATAAACCCATAAAAAAAATAAAGAAACAATCATAAAACTCATTTCTCGATTAATCCAATATTAAAAGATGAAGGTAAGAAAAAAAAATTAATTAAAAAAAAACAAAAAAAAAACCTGAATTAACATGGTTAACTTACAAAACTCATGTCTCAGGTCATGAGACTATGATAAATTCATAAAAAATAATCAAAATAAATTATGAAGTTCAATATCTAGTAAACCCAATATTAAAGAATTAAATTGAAAAAAAAAACTAAGTTTAAAATAAAAAATAAAAAAAAATCCTCAAAATTTTGAAGATTAAAATAAAAAGAGCCTTTATATTTCAATGGAATTCCAAATCTCTTAGTATATTTTAATTCTTAAATAAAAATATTTTAATTCCAAAGAGTTTTTTATTTTAAAAACATTTTTTTTTACGTTGAACCTTAGCTTAACATCTAATACTTCTTTTTAATTTTTTATTTATCAATAAACTAGGTAAGTGGACCCTATCATTAGATAAAACTTAATTTCAATATATATAAAATATTTTGATTAAAGATTACCCTTACTAGTCTAAGTCAAAAAAGATAAAAGAGATTTGCTTTTTTTTTTTTTTTAACAAGGAATCTCAATCCACCATCCTTTGCAAGATTTTTTTAAACCATTAGCGACCAATCCCACGAGAGAAATAATTGCTTGATTAGAAAGACAATAGACAGGGGATGCTCTACCTTAATAGCCAAACTTTTTTTTTTTTCAATATAGAAAAATAATGCTAAGAAGACGTAAGCATTAAAAAGATAAAAAAAAAATTAGGTTATTAATTTAATTTGTGTTGAAGAAGTTTGATGAATTTAAATAATAGAAATAAAAAATATAATGATAATAAATAGATTGATAATGTAAAAAAGATTAAAAAATTCGATTTGAGTTCATCAAGGAGAACATGCTAAATCTATAATTTAGTCGTGATATATATCAAGATAACACTGTTAAAAGCATAATCAATAAATTTATGAAACTTAATTATCAAACAACTTAAATGTTGAAAGACAAAGCTAAAAAAAATAAAATAAAAAAACCTGAGTCAACCTGAATTAACCTGCTAGCTTTGCAATTATGGACATAAAATTGAAATAACCTCATTGAAAGAAAATTGAAAAATAAAAACCAATTCCCAATAAATTAAATATTAAAGAATAAAGTTGAAAAAAAAATAATTTAAAAAATAACAAAACAAAATTTTAAATCATCAAAACGCTAAAGAATGAGATTGAAAAACAAATAAAAATATTCAAAACACAAAAAATAACAATTAAAATAATAAAAAATAAAGTTAACATAAAAATAATGACTAATTAAAAAAAAAAAAAAACCTCCGTGTTTGCTCTCCCTCTATGCATCACTTACCAAAGAGATAAATAAATGAAAAGTTTTCAGTTCATTGGTGCACAGCAGTATCCTGACTTTCTTGGCTGTCTTGTAGTGTCATCTGTTGATTCTCCTCATGAGAGAAGGAATCTATCACATATATTCATGTTTATTGAGCAAGCAAGTGGGAATGCTTTGTGCTCTGTGCTTAATTAGCACCCTCCATCAACAGCTTGCTTCCCTAGCTATCTAGTCGGTCCTCGCAGTGTCAGTTGACACTAATTGTTTCGGGAAATAATTAATTAATAAAAACATAGAAAACAATTTTAATTACTAACAAATTAACATTATAATATAAAGATTCCATTCTCCTTCATCAATTCTCGTTTCTCTTCTGCATTGACTTTCAACCAAATATAGACTCGCAAAATAATCTGGAAACCATGGCTACAGTCCTACACGGTTTTTGAAGGTAGTAAAACCACCATCTACAACAAGATTGTGACCACTTACATACTTGGATTCATCACTAGCAAGATAAAGAGCAGCCTCGGCAATATCCTTAGCTTTTAGTGTTGCTCCCTTTAGATTCCCAAGCCCTCTCACAAGTTCCTCCATCTTCTCCATTTCTTCCTCGCTTGGAGCACCAAAATCCTTGCATTTCTCATCATCATCTCCATCTTCCTCGCAACCCCTCCATGCATTAACAAGCATGGAAGTAGCCACCCCAAAAGGAGATATACAATTAACCCTAATCCCATATCTGCCTAATTCACAAGCTGTGTTCTTTGTTAACCCTACAATAGCATGTTTTGAAGCTGTATATGCATGAGGTCCAAGCCCTCCAATTATACCAGCTACACTAGCTGTGGAAATGACGCAGCCACTTCGTCGAGGCACCATGACTCTTGCTGCATGTTTCATGCCAAGGGCAGCTCCTCTAACATTGATTCTCATGATATTATCAAACTCATCAGCATCGAAATTGATAATGCTTTTGTGCTTTGATTGATTGCCAAGAACTCCAGCATTGTTGAAAAGAATGTCCAGCCGGCCGTATTGAGAAATTGTTAGGTTGATTAGACTTTCTATTTCTTCTTCTAAACACACATCACAGCGTACATAAACTGCTGAAGGAGATAAAGATTCAGCTAAAGCAATACCATTAGCATCCTCAATATCAGCAATCACTACCTTGGCTCCATGCCTCACAAAGAGTTTCACTGTGGCCTCTCCAATCCCTCTTGCACCGCCTGTTATAATCGCAACTTTTCCCTCCAACCTGTTTACGCAGAAGTAAAATTTAGAAACCAAGGTAACATTGAAGTATAAGTAGTTTGAAAGACAAGCTATGCGTATCAGGTATTACTTCGATACATAACATCTTACAATATTTCTGGCATTGACATGTCATATGCTAGCATGTGTAATAAAGCCACAAAAAAGAAAGAGGGAGAGAGTAAAAAAGGAGTGATGATCACCTTTTATATGAGAGAGATGAGGAGCTATCCTTGCCTATGACATGATCAATCCCTTGAACTTGAAGGGTTTTCTCTGGTATCACTTGAGCTAGCATGGTTCAAGGAGAGAAAGGGGGAGATCAGGGATCAGGGAGGGGGAGGGGGGGAGAGGTGATTGAATGAATATTGTGGTGAAAAAAAGGAAGGGCGCCTTTTATAGGAATCCACGAAGGTATAGTGGCAGCCTGGGGTTGGCTTTCGTTGTCTAGTGGAAGGAGCTTTCTTAGTAGGTTCTCAAAGACCACAAACCTCGCCTGTCCCTCAAGTACCGTGCTTTTTTTTTTTTTATATATATATAGATAATATCGATGATTATATAAAAAACAGTCATGACAAAGAAACAGTACAAGAGTTCCCTTAAGCAGCCCATGTTACCAAAACTTTTACACCTAGTTATTCTCTGGCACCAAGTTTATTTATCTCAGGATCTTAGATGAACAAGAACAAGGGATAATGTATTCAATGAATTAAGGGTAACTAACGATTTGATTATTGTCTCGGAGCAAGCATAGGAGACAAAGATAAAAATAATAAGTTTTATTGTATTTTCTGTTTTAAGAGTACTTAAAATTTATTATAAAACTATTACAGAAATAAATTTATTTTATGTTCTTATTTTTTAAATCAAATTTGTTTGTCTTTTATCATTTGTCCTTTCTTCTCATGTGACACTAACCAAAATAATCTAAATTAATTAGTTTCATTAATTTTTATCAACAAATAGTTGCCGCCGCGGCGCTACCAATAACCTCTAGCATTTGAATCTTTATGGTGCATTCAATTCAGTGCATTTTTGTTACAAATACTACTTGGTTCAAGCTTATGAATTCCATGAACAGGGAAGGAACGTTAAGGTTGGTTATTTATAAAAAAGAAGAGAGAATGAAGAAAGTGCAATAAGAGATTGTTTCCAAATTTGAAGGAATTGGTGACTTTTTCAAGCCTAGAGCTACGCTTTGTTGATTGCTCTTTTGTGTGCTTTTGCATGCTGATAAGATTGTTGCCTCCATCAGTATACAGGAGGAGTAGCTAGAGAATATATATTGGTTGACCAAGAAGATTTATTGGAGATAAAATTCAAACCGTTAGGCATGGCTGTGGATACATGCATAGGATCGAGGGAGTCTTGGAGAGTATAATAATTATTATTTTTTAAAAAAATATATTTTTAATATTAGTATTTTAAAACAATTTGAAAATATCAAAATACATTAATTTAAAACAAAAAAATAAAATAAAATTTTAATTTTTTTAAAATATAAAAACAAACAGAGTATGAATGAAACAACAAAAACCCTACTCCTTTTAATTAAATAAGGCGAGGAACAACAAGAAATTTGTTTGTTAATTACTTATTGGCAGTTGCTTCCATATCCAATGATTTCAAGATTTTGGGAACATGCAGTGATCAGATAAGACTCGACATTTAGAAGATGCAAGATATGTTTTATAAGTAAAATCGTTGCTTTTATTTCATTAATTATTAGGCTAAATGTCCAGGGATGTTTTCTTATTACTAGATCATAATTATCATATAATTCTATGCTAATACGATGGATATATTCTTCAAATTGTTAGAAAAAAAAAAGATAGTTTCGATTGACACATGTTAATACAATAATATTTAATTAAAAAAAACCACATCAAACATAATATATGTCTATAAACATATTCAAAGACACTTGTCAATGAATTACCACATAACTTAGAGGGATTTGCACTAACTAGTCCTATTAAACAATGGTTGGTGCCAGAAGTGATTGCTCCATTTTCTCAGGAATGCGACAACTATCTTATAAATATAAATAAAATGAATTAGAATGAGGTATGTGTAAATTAATCTGAATATCATTTTAAAAAACAAAAAAAATCTAGAGTGAGTGAGCCAACCATATTCTTTTATGATGGAACAATCACAATAGTCAAGATTGGTCTCTATGATTCGTGATGTGAGGGTTGAATATATTTAAGATTTGGGTTTAAAAATTCTTCAAAATTTGTATTGATTTCAATTATAATAAAAATAAATTTCAGCTCGTGAACATAGACACAATTGAATTTCGTAAAATTATTATATTGTTTGTTTATTTATTTATTTATTATGATGTATATTCTCTAGCTATAATTAACTTCCACCCTTGACAAATATCCGTATTAATTTGACCAGAGCTGTATGTGCTAGCAATGATCATAAAATCGCTTTTATCAACATCGATCCCTTTTGAAGGAAAAGAAAGATTGAGCTATCATGATTTGATGAGAACCTCTCCTTGACCTAAAAGAATTCACGAAAATGAATGAAGCTGTTGGTGTTGCTTAATTAAAGATCAGCAATTAAACAAAGAAAATTGCAGATTGTTGAAAATTAAAAATAATTAATACAAACTCTTAATTAATTCGTGCCGTTGATGTGTTTGCATGGTATTATTATTATTATTATTATTGTAAGAACCATTTAGCTGGACCATTATGTCACTAATGAATGCGATACCCACCAAATTAAAGTACAAACCCTAGATAGTGCTTGTTTAATTTAATAGAGGGTTTTTTCTTTTTTTTTGGATTCTAAACGCTAATATATATATATATCTGGGCCCTGAATTCTTAAAGTTAATTATCTTGAAATCAAATCTTAATTAATTAAATCTTTTTGGCCGGCATGGATTAATTATCATTAACTGTTTAATTATTAATGTTGTTACGACTTATGACCTAATTTTGTTCATCCAAACTACAACAATGCTGGTGCCCACAAATTCATATAGAACCATAAATGGATTAAAAAAGAAGGGATTTCCTGCTTTCTTCTATTGGACTGGTCACTGTTCAGATTGCAGCCTGTTAGAATCTTTTTTTTTTTTACGGGTTGCGCAAACATGATATATATAACATTTAACGATGAATTCCTAGCTAGTAAATACATGTCATCAGTTCATATCTACTATGTAAATGCCCATCGTGTGTTGTTCCTTATTATTAAGGTCTGTATTGTGGTAGCAGTGATGATTTAAAGTGTTTTTCGTTTAGAAATGTATCAGAATGAATTTTTTTTATTTTTTAAAAATTCATTTTAGACATCAGCACATTAAAATGATATAAAAATATAAAAAAATTTATTTTATGCAAAAAAACAGCAAAATTTTTAGGAACGCGGTTTGCACGGCGTTCCTAAACGCTCCCTAAATCATCTAATAAAGAATCTGTTTGATATTGTGATAACAATTACTTTTTAAAGTGTTTTTTTATTTGAAAATACATTGAAATAATGTTTTTCTTATAAGAAAAAATTATTTTTAACTTCAGCGCATCAAAACAATTAGAAAATACACAAAAAAATTAATTTGAAGTAAGGAAAAAATATATAAAATTTAATTTTTTTAAAACGCAAAAATAAATAGATTAGAAGTGCTTGGATCATGGTGACGTAGGCAAGCCTATATTATATATGCATTAATTAACTTGGATACCACTATATAATTTCAAAAACACCTTTATAGTTGTTAATAAAATCATATTATAATTCCAGTTCAAATCTAATGAAGGAAATTCAAAAAATTATTAATTGTGCTCATGAATGTATTAATTAATTCAGATGTTTTGGATATGGATATAATAGTTTATATATATATATATATATATAAAAGTTCATACGAGGGAGGGTACGTAGTCCATTGAATTGAGTATACTAAATGCACAGAATAACAATCACATTTCCACAATTTTCTGAGTGGAAAGTAAGAAGAGGAATGAGCATAAGAAAAAGACAAGGCATACACCACATTTGATGTGGAAAACTAATATGCATAGTGGGAGGGACCAGTTTGTGTCGGTCCAATGCATGAGTTGGATGAAAATATATTACCAAAAGCATATATATATATATATATTGGGATCTTAATTAATATTATCGGGCAGTGCTCACTATTAAAGGCAGACGGTCCCAATTGGAAAAGCTTCGAAACAAGAATTGTTATCCCATATATATCACACAATCAAAACGTGATTGATATTAACAAAATAAAATAAAAACTAATTGCGAAGGCAACTTTATTGTTTCAACCACAATACCACCACACTTATTGACAAGAGTACCATTTTTTTTATTTGATTTATTCATAATTGTTTTTTTATTGTTTGTTTCTAAGAGCTCGATATCAATCTCACAAGAACAAAATATTTGCCATTTTTATCACGCTGGGTTATGCAAAAGATTGATCGGTTTTTTGTCTTGTAAGAAATTAAAAAATAAAATCAAGGGACAATAATTGATTATTAATAAGAAATCAGTCTTAAAGGAAACAAATAGATTTCAAGGGAAGGAGAGAGAGAGAGAGAATATTCGTAGACGTCGACACAGGGAGAGAAACACGACACACACCATCTATAATGAAAGAGGATGTTGAGAACGAGATGGGTCCTCCCACACACTAGCGCATGTTCAACATGTATCCCTTCTAGTTTGGTTCTTGATTGTATAAAAACCCTTAAATTAAGTCCAAAATTGTATCCCATCTTCGTCTAAACTATTTTTTTTAATTAATTTAATATTTGATTATTTAATAACTCTTCAATTTAGATTTGAATTCAATCTGATCCAGCCAAGTGTAAGGCCTTCCGAGGAGAGAATAGAGACAAGGGAAGGAAAAACAACAAACAACCACCCAAGTCAATGTATTTTGATTGTGTTCATTATCCAAGTTGACTATGAGGTGATTTGTTTGCTCTTGTCCAAAAAAAAATGTCATTTTTTTTTAAAATTAATTTATATTTTTATTAGTTATTCAAATTATTTTTAACCTTATTAAATTGACTTAGCCGTATTGTATTAACTTTTACACTGTCAAATCAAAACTTAACTAATAAAAATAATCGAATCGATAGGTTTCAAGATTGATATTCTAATAAAAATAATCGAATCGATAGGTTTCAAGATTGATATTCTAGACCGAGATTAATGACACTGAGAAAAGTTCTCTATAGCCTACTTATTTTTTCAAGTTTAAAAAAATATCGCTCAAGATTTTCAGTGATTAGATTTATTTTTACTCTTATCAGGTTTTTTCCGGAAGTTTGAGATTGCAAGTAATGTTTACTTAAAAAAAACTTGCAAAAAGGTTATTCCCATGAGTGAGTTTATTCATGTTTATAATCATCACAGGCTAGACAACAGAACTAATTTGTTTCTAATCATCTTTATAATTGAGTTTATTCCCGTGTTATCGTCTAGAATCTCAATCCATCATAGAATATATATATATAGTGAATGTACTAGTTTTAATTAAGAATCGTAACCGTGTATCCACAAATTTAATAGTAGAAAAAATTCAAAAAATTCATTATTAAGAATTCATTATTAAGAAATAATAAGAAATAAAATTTTAATTTAATTTCATATTTCAAAAAAAATTATTTTTCATAGAATCATTAATTTTAATAATTTGGGTTAACCATATGTAGAAAAAATTCATTATTAAGAAATAAAATCATCATAAAAAATAACAATAAAAAATATTTTTATAACATATGCATTTATAATATATAACCAGGTAAATTAAATTCAATATTCTAGATTCACATGTTCATTTCAATTCCTCTCTCTTTTAATTTAGCAGGCCACTAGTGGGATTTCCTGAACTGAACTTAGGCTACTCGCATGCCTAAATCAGCCCTTGTTTTTTTTTTTTTGGTTCAGCCCCAAAACTTTGTTTTATCTCAATCAGCCTCTTCAAGTTTGAATATTCATTCAATTTCCCCCCATCTTTCCATTGAGCATCGATGATATGAATCCATTTTCGAAAGTATTCTAAGTTTCGATCTTCGCAAATCTCTGAAAGCATGTAGAGATACACTTAAAGGATGAAAATGAAATAGAGATAGCATTGTTCCACAAAAATATATATACATATGTTGTAGGCCTAAGACAATAGGCAACTTTGGGTGGCAAATGTGTGCAAAAATTGGTATGAGTAGAAGAAATGGGATTTCATTGCAGCTATATACAAACAAAATAATATCATGATCTATTAATTCATAAGAAAATGTGGGTTCAGCTTCTTTATCTGTGTTTTCTTATTTTAATATTGCATAAAAAAACCTGGGGAGTAGTGATTTCTTGATCTTGAAGATGACTGCACTCCTGTGAAAGATACCATCAGTGGAGTACTTGCAGCATTTGAATTACTTGTATCTTAGTAATAATCAGCTCACGAGTCTTTCGAATTTTATTGGATCCTTAAGCGAATTAAGGTACCTGGTCTTTACAACAATTTCTTTTGCGTAACTCTTCCATGTCAGCTTGGGAACCTTCCAAGATTGCAAACTCTTGATCTTGGCCTTAAATCTTTTGTTTGACTAACCCGAGTAAGGCCAATGACTGGCTTCAAGGGGTTAGCAAGAAATTAAATGGGGGTAGTCTGCCAAGTATAACTCTTCTCTTTCTTTCATTAAACAGTTCTTCTAAATCTCTAGCTATCCTTGATCTTTCTTTTAGCCATGTTACTTCTTCAGTGTACCCTTGGTTAAACAATCACAGTGAATAAGATTTTCAATTAGAAAGAACCAGATTATGATTCTTTATTTCTTCTCATCTTGACTAGATTATGTGCGGTCGAAAGCTCTTGACCCTGAGTTCCCTTATAATGCATTAGACTTGCTGGTATCTGCTGAGGGATTAGTTAATTGGACCACTCACAGAAAATCTAGAATAAACATTATGTGGTCCATGCCTGCCATTGAAGAGCTAAAATGGAATGTGGATGGTTCAGCCGTTGGAAAACCTGGTAAAGCTGTCATTTGTGGGGTACTGAGGGATCATAAAGGTGTGGTGTTGTGTCTTTTCTTAGCTTTTGTTGGAATCAAGGAGTCAAATGGCATTGAATTACTTGCAGTTTTGAAAACTTTGGAATTAGCAGCTTCAAGAGAAGAGTTATGTGGAAAAAAGATTTATCATTGAATTAGATTCAGCAAACATGGTAACTGGATGAGGGATAAGTCGAAACGTCCATGGAAATCTCATGATATATTCATGAGAGCTGCTAGATTTATGGCAGTGTTGAAACTGGTGCATTATGCTCATGTTTTGAGAGAAGGTAACCATATGGCTGATTCCTTGGCAAAGCAAGGCGCTAACAAAGGCAGTGACCTTGTAGCAAGGCTCTAACAAATATTTTAATCTATTTTCTTTCTTTCTCAGTAATGAATTGGGTGATTGGCGGTCTTGGTTATTCTGGCTCCATTCGATCGGAACTTGTACGAATGCATAGAGAACTCACGGGTTCTGAGTTGAATTAACTATCTTAGATTATATTTTATTAAAGATTGGGATTATTTTTTTATCAATTCTTGTAATTTTTCTTTTATTAGAACTCTTGTTAGGCTATAAATAGTCCAAGTGTGTTGAACATTTATCAAGCAATAAAAATAAAATATCAAACACCTTTCTAAAACCTTAATTAGAAGATGGCTTTTGGCGCCATTATATCAACAGGGCCTATGTTGAATAGAAAGGAAGACAGTGCGAGTATGACAGGATTCCTGGACTGGTAAGGCTAATTGATTTTGCCAAAAGTTGTCATGCGAAATTCTGGAAGAAATAACTGATCTTTTTTTACTCTTAACGGCATTGAACGTGTCCAGAAATACTTTGACTAGAGTAATCCCTCGAAAGATTGGTCACTTGAAACAACTAGAGTCGCTAGATTTATCAATAAATCGGTTATTAGGTGCAATTCTATGTGTCAAAGAACCATCTCAATTCAATAGCTTAAACTGTTAGGTGAGATCCCGAGATATGATTTATATTATTCTCTAACACACCCCCTCAAGTGAAAGCCATTTGAGCTTGAAACTTGTACAGGTCCACATTACCTTGTGCTTAATTTTTATCAAATAAATAGGGATGATAAGATTCGAACTCGTGACCGCTTGTTCATCAAAGCTCTAATACCATGTCAAGGAACTATCTCAATCCAATAGCTTAAACTGTTAGGTGAGGTCCCGGGATATAATTTATATCTATTGGATGAAGTTCGAGAATATAATTTATATTATTCTCTAACACTATGTCCATGGCTGATCATGGTTCTTCGAGTCACTTGGATCTCTCCTACAATAACCTGTCAGGAAAAACTCCATCAAGCAATCAACTTTTTTCCTGTAATCTAGCATCGTGCGGCTCCGCCTATCACAGAGACATGCCTGGAGAGGATATGCCTAAAAGTCCACCAACCTATAATGACAGCCAAGACAACGAAGAAAATGTTGATGAATTCAAGTAATGGTTTTACACTGGTTTTGAGACTGGATTTGGGTGCATGCTTATGGGCTGTTGTGTGGTCCCGCACCATGTGATGGGGGGACCACCACATTAATTAAGGAGGCAGCTGGCTGCCTCTTTGATTTAAAATGAAACTGCCACTGTAGAGGCAGTGGTGAAGAACGAGAGAGCAGAGAAAAACCGAGAGAAAGAAAGAAGAGGAGGCAGCAGAGCAGTCTGTCTTCTTTCTTTGATTTCCAGTTCGTTCACCGTTGGATCGGGCTGAGATTTGGACAGCAGCTTCTAGACACGTTACTCTTCATTCTGAACGGTTGGATTGAAGATTGGTGGTGTGGAAGCTGGTCGTTTTGATAGAAAACGGGGCTGTCAGTGTTGTGAGCTTTTCTCTAACATTACTCTCTTTAATCTTGTTGTAATCCGAGAATAAGTTGTTCTTGATGATATTTATGTTGTAGCCCTTAGTTGAATCTGAGGAAGAA
>Ga0325411_1000198_pt1 | contig 60392 bp, 29 predicted proteins | sample PopdelMetagenome_13_FD_206181 | JGI IMG/M metagenome (GOLD analysis project Ga0325411, IMG submission 206181) | Populus deltoides microbial communities from Bellville, Georgia, United States - Xylem-PdIQD-R4 | ecosystem: Host-associated > Plants > Phyllosphere > Stem > Wood/Secondary xylem... | reverse complement strand
GAAGCAGAAATGTAAAACGACATATTCTAACAAATTCAAATGGAAAGAAGTAAATCAATGTCCTAATCACAGGATTTTAATACCGAACAACCATCCAACTTCCAGGAATCTTCCTCTTGGCTGAAATTAATGGTAAAAAATAAAATAAGCAACCATTTAATTCCAAAATTATCCTCACTCAACGTAACTAGCATGTTAAAATTGCATCTCCCAAAATTTTATCTTTTTTGTTTAAAATTTATTTTTTTTCTATTTTTGAATCATTTTAATATTGTAATATGAAAAATAATTTCTTAAAAATAAAAGGATATTATTTTTATTTATATTTAAAAAAAATATTTTAAAAAACAATAAATAACACATTATCGAATACCAATTGAAAGGACAGAGGCTGCCAACACAGACCTTGAGGGTTCCCGTCTGCATGAACTCAGAAGGACGTATATCCAGGCATCGATGCTGGTTGTGATAAAAGATGACAGGTAAAACATCCACTGCCATCACATCCATGAAAGACAACAAGATTCCACCTTTAATTGCAAAAAAAGAAAAGAAAATAAAAAAAAAAACGACCCTCTTTCCAGGAACGTTCTTCGATTGAAAATTTTTGCAGCAAACAAACAAGTCTGGATCATTTTGGAGAACAGGAGAGGAGCTTTCTTCTCCAATAATTATCGACACGCCACCCATAATATCGTACGTTCTAGCACTGTTACTAGTGATCCGTGATTAATAGAATCTCTTGGGACTGAGATTCTTTCATTTTCCTCGGATTGACTTTTTTTTTTTAAAAAAAATCTTTGCTTCTATTTGTTAAACTTGTACTATTAAATTCAAAATAAATTAACATAATGTTAGCACATGCTAAAAACGATGAAATAATAACAATTTACTTTTTTTTTTCTCCTCCGATTTGCATGCCTAAATCAAAAGAGAGTAAATTATTACCGCATCCATATGTTTTTAATAAAATAATTAGCTAATCCCTTCCATTTTAAAAACAAACTTAATTTTGTATTCCGATGTGTTTATATTTTATTTAATCATGTTGTTATTTTTTTATAATATTTAATTTTCTAATTAAAATATTATTTATTTGTGATCAAATCTTATAACATCATTATGAATTTATTTTTTTAAATAGTCAATGAACATATTTGAAACCAGATTAAAGTGAGGTCTATTTTTTTTAAATAGGTACCATTACTGCACTATCTAAACTAACAATCATAAAAATAGGAAATAACAATAAAAATTGAAATGAAATCTGCGTAAAATCTACAAGCTGGAGCATAATGCATTGCTGGCCAAACTCCCATCTTTAAGCTCCTACTTTTCAGCCACACCTTTGATACACTTGCCCTTTGGCAAACTTCTTGTCCACGTGGTTGCTCATAAGATCACCGTCCTCGTTAATATGACACTTGTCCTCAAGTGCAAAAGAAGGAAAGCGGTTGCAAAGAGAGTGAACATCCTTTCAAGAAGAGTCTGCGGGAGATAACCTGTCCCAATGTACTAAAACCTGGTGCTGATTATTAACTGAACGAGAATCAAGAATTGCTTTCGGTAGAGGGTGAATTTCGCCTTGGGTAAGAATAGGTAAAGTGAGTTCAATGAGAACTGAAGTGCCATAGAAAGGTTTAAAGTAGGACAAAAGAAAAACAAGGTGTAGCTTGGAGGAGGAGGGAATGTCTAACTTGTAAGCCACAGAACCCGCTTTGGCTAAAATAGGAAAGGGGCCATAATAACGAGGTGGGAGTTTAGTGTACCTGTTGGAAGAGAGACTAAACTGGCAGTGAGGCTGAGGTTTAAGTAGAACTCGATCGTCTAGATGGTATTGAACATGATAGTGTTTAGCATCATACCTTGCCTTCATGGAATTTTGAGCTTGAAGTAATCGGTTGTGAAGGTCTTAGATCACCACATCACTTCGAAGGGAGTAGCTTTAAGGGAAGAGTGGTAGCTAGTGTTGTAACAATACTCCACCCAAGACAACCATTGAAACTAACGGTGAGGACTGTCAATTGTAAAGCAATGCAGATACATCTCGATAATGCGATAAACAACCTCTGTTTGTCCGTCACTTTGTAGGTGATAAGCAGAGCTGAAAGCCAATTTAGTTCCATTCAACCATAACAATTCAGTCCAAAACAAACTCGTGAATGTTACATCACGATCACTCACAATAGTCTTAGGCAAGCTATAAATTTTGAAAATATTATCAAAGAATAAGCGGGCCTACACTCACATCATTATATGGATGAGCAAGGGGAATGTGATGTACATACTTTGAAAAACGATTTACCACAACAAGTAAAACAAACTTCCTTTGAGAGGTAGACAGTCCCTCAATAAAATCTACAGAGATATCCGACCATATCTAAAGCAGAACTGGCAAAGGTTGGAAAAGCCATGTAGGATGCAAGTGTTCAGTCTTGTGTTCTTGGCAGGCAAGACATTGCCGCATAAAAAATTGGATAGAAGTCTTCATTCCTTGCCAATAGAAATCCTGGGCGACGCGATGAAATGTTTTATGATATCCCTTTTTTCTATTATTATGGACAACCGAGATAATAGATGGAACAAGAGGAGAATTGCGTAGCAAATAAACTCATTGCTTAAAGAAAAGCAAGCCATCCCTATACTCCTAGGGCCCCATAGCTTTGCCTTGCTGTATATTTTGCTTCAACAGTTGCAATTGGTTTGAATTTTGAATCTTGATGCGAATGGAATAAAAAAGAGGTAAGTGGGGGCATTAAAAGTGAAGCAAGACCAGGTTGGTCCTCTAAACGGCGGGATAAAGCATCTGCCACTTTATTTTGTTTGCCCGCGCGATATTCCACTGCAAAATCAAAACCCATGAGTTTATTTAGCCACTGTTGTTGTGGTGAAATGATGATGTATTGTTCCAGTAAAAACTTGAGGCTGTAATGGTCTGTCCAGATAAGGAAGTAGCGCCCTCATAAATATGCTCGCCAATGTCTGACTGCTTTGTCTAAGGCAATAAGCTCCTTTTTATAAGCTAGATGACTTTTATAACGAAATGCAAGAGGTCTGCTGAAATACGCAATTGACTGAACTTCTTGTTGTAACACTGCTCAAATGCTTGAGCTGCATCCTCTGTCCATTTGCATGAATCCCTGTGTAACATAGCTATAAGAGGACTTGCAATTATGCCATAATTTTGGACAAATTTCTAGTTATAGCTGGTAAGGCCCAAGAAACCATGTAATCCTTTAACAGTGCTCGGTTTTGACCAATCAATCATGGCTATAATTTTGCTTTTGTATACTATAACCCCTTCTCTTGATTTAATATATCCGATGTTGGAGACTTGGAGTTGAGCAATAAAACACTTGGATCTCTTGAGAAATAATTGATTAGTAGTAAGGATACCGAAGACAAGTCGCAAGTGCGCTGGATGATTTGCCCAGGAGTGACTATAGATAAGAATATCATAAAAAAAATAAGAATGAGTTTCCATACGTATGATTGAAATACCTCATTCATCAAAGCTTGGAAAATGCTAGGTGCGTTGGTGAGACCGAAAGACATAACCACGAACTCGAAGTGGCCATGGTGGGTGCGAAATGCTATCTTCTCCGTGTTTGTAGGGTACATTCCTCACCCTTTGATCAAACTACTTCGTGTGTATTTGATATTATGATGTAGACTATTTTTTTTAAATGCTTTTCAATTGAAAATGCATCAAAACGATGTTGTCCTCAAAAATAAAAAATTGTGAGAATTTTTTTTTCAATTTCATCATCCAACATTAGATTTACTGGTTATTAAAATTCATAATTTGCTTTGATTTATCTTTTATGGAGTTATCTCGGTCTCCTTACCTAATTTTAACAGCTAACTCGGGTTGACATGAGTCATTGTTTTTTTTCCTTTATTTTATTTTCAATATAATCATTTAAAATTGGATTGATTGAGAATTGAGTTTTATAATTTGTTTTTTATTTACTTTCTATGGAGTTATCACAATCTTATAATTCGGGTAATGAGTTAAGCTGATTGATTTTAGTTTTTTTTTTCTAGTTGATTTTTTCCATCTTATCCTTCAATATTAGGTTGACTGAGAATTAGGTTTTATAATTTATTTTAATGTGCATTTTACAAGGTTATCCTAGTCTCATGACCCGAGTCATGAGTTTATTTTGTTGACTTGTGTTTTTTTATGTCTTTTTAAAATTGTTTTTAATATCTTATCTTTTAACATTGAATTGATTGTAAATTAAGCTCAAAATTTATTTTGATGTGCTTTTTATGAGTTTATCTCGATCTCATGACCTAGGTCTAGAAGGTTAATCTAGGTCAACTCAGCTTGATTTTTCATTTTTAACCCAAGCCTTTTTAGTTGAATTTAGTTTTTAACTTCATTTTTCAATATTAGGTTGATTGAGAATTGTGTTTAATATATATATTTTAATTTGCTTTCTATATGGTTATCAGGGTCTCATGACCTAGGTAACAGATTTGATAGGTTAATCCAAGTTGATATGAGTCAATCTAACATGTTGTTATTTCAATACTAAAAAAAGATATCGCCTTGAATTTTTTTAGTTAAATCATATTTTACTCCATCATCTAAGTTATCTTTAAATTTACCAAGTCAATTAGATTACATTAAATCAATCCCTATATAGCTTTTTTTTCCCTACTAAAAAATACATTAACAATGATATTATATCCAATTTTTTTTTTTAATTTGCCTGAAGCATACCACGTTCAATTTTGTAGTAGTTGGCTAAACTGACTATAATACTCCATACAACACGGACCCACCTCTCTTCTAGTGGTAGGCATGACAAGCATATGACCGTGGAGGCACGTTGATTTTGAAAAGGACTATATTGGAATTATCTTTAGATGGAAAGTTTTGCAATGGTCCAAGTTTATTAGAATCCTTGGACCTCTCGAATTCCTCCAAGACTAGCCATAATAACACCCTTGTTATATACTCTTCCACCATAGCAATTCCTTCACAATAAATTGCCCACATAAATAAATTAAAAAAAAACAAATATTGGAAGGGGAAAATCTTTTACAAAATTATTTTCTAGATGTTATATCCAATTTATCCTTACATGTTTAATTTTATTTAACCCGTCTTTAAGAAATTATGACGTCTTCAATTTTTCATTTCATTATATTTTTATTTCCGAAACTAATAAAAATATATCAAATTACATATGATCAAGTTCATACTTTATGTGTTCAAAATATCAGCAAAAAACAATAGAGAAAAATAAAAAGATTTAAGATTATAATTAAGGTTCGTAAACTTAAATTAAATACACTAAGTTATTCCATATATATATATATATATATATGCATGTATATATGTTCTTTGAAGGGCTTGCATTTCTCAATTAATAAAAGAAGAATTTTTATATATAAAAAAAAGAAGAAGAGGAAAAGATCGTCTATGAGCCTTCAAAATCCAACTTGGGCTATAATTTGTGTCAATCTAACTATATCTAAAACTAGGCCCATCTTTCGTAACATCGAAAACCAAACACGGCCGGTCCCGTTTGCTGAGATGAGCCTAGCTGGCTTGTTTTTTTTTTTTTAATACACTGACAAACACTATTCATTAGGGTTGAGCCTGCGCTTTTCGCTTCGCTTCATCTTAGAGTTAGAGCTTGCTTGAATTAAGTCCATCTTAGAGCTATCATGGCCACTCAAATCAGTAAGAAACGCAAGGTAAATTCCAACAAGATTTGATTTTCTCCTCTCTAATGAAACAAAAGAAGAATCTGATGAATTCGTTTTATAGTTTGTTGCGGATGGAGTTTTCTACGCAGAACTGAACGAGGTATTGACTAGAGAATTGGCTGAGGATGGATACTCTGGTGTTGAAGTTAGGGTTACTCCCATGCGCACCGAGATCATCATCAGGGCTACTCGTACCCAAAATGTTCTTGGTAATCTTTTCCTCCTCCTCCTCCTCCTCCTCTTCTTCTTTTTTATCAATCAAATGGACAATATTTTATTCAGATTCTCTGTTATGTTTGTTTAGGTGAGAAGGGAAGGAGGATCAGGGAGCTCACTTCCGTTGTCCAGAAACGTTTCAAGTTTCCCGAGAATGGTGTCGAGCTCTATGCTGAGAAAGTTAACAACAGGGGTCTCTGTGCCATTGCGCAGGCCGAGTCTCTTCGTTACAAGCTCCTTGGAGGCCTTGCTGTTCGCAGGTATCTTCACTTATCTGGTGATCTATCTACGCGTTGGTTTGCTGTCTACCTGCTTGTTTTGCTTTCTTATGAATTCTCTTGTTCTGCTCACCAAGTCATCTTTACAGCGAGTTGGGTTATTTTAAAATGTCCATCTCGTGTCTGAGGGTGACAATATATGTTAATGCCATCAATTTCTTATAATCCAAGGATTGCAACTGTTGTTCCTTGCACTGAACTTCTGATGGTAGATGCCACCTTTTTATGACCAATCATTATTGAGTGAGCCTTGCAGATTAGGAAAACAATTTTCTGGCATGTGTACCCTTATAGCTACACTAGTATCGTTTATATCACGTGCAATATGATCCAGTGCATTGTTATAATGTTTTTTTCTTGAGTAATATCTTTTCTGCCTTTTCTTTTTTGTGGAAAAGAATGATTGTCGAGTTCAAGAACGTTCTTTTTCGTTGTTGATCATTACAGTTCCTAAAACAATTGTGGATTTTGACTTTATTAATGTCCTGTTGTGCATGGACAGCATGGATGTTTCATGATTAGATGCTTTTTCATTACATTAATGGAATGGACGATTGTACTCATCAGCACTGTATTATATACACATTTGGTTATCTTGTGAGCCTTAGGGTTTGTAACAATGAGGAAACAGTGCTCAGATAAATTGTATGCAAGGAATCTGTCCGGCTTCTTGCTCTGCTATTAAGGGCCTGGAGTTTAGATTTTAGAACATTTTTCTACATCCCTGTTATTTTATTCTCATTAATTGGATGTAGACATTTGTACATGAATGACCTCACACAGTGCAGCAGGATTGAAAAATCTGTTATTTTAGTTTGTTATGTTGCTTTTCTTTTGTTCACCATTCTTCGCTGCCCTTGTTGCTATTTGGCGGGTGCTGCACTGTGTGAAACTCTTCATCTCTGTAGTTGGATCTGGAATACAACTTTCTCCTGTTGTTCCCTTCAAGTGCCTTTGTGTTTGAATTTAGGGTTTTATATTTTGATGACTTCATTTGGTTATCAGATTGAGTGAGGGACATGAAAATGTTTATTAATCCCCTACTTCTCAAACACTTCTTTATGCTTTGATCTATTTAAATAAGATAAACTGAGTCTGCATGCGTGCATTTTGTTCCCTTTGGAAATTGTGTTTGTGGTCAAATTTTTGTTACTTTGACAGGGCTTGTTATGGAGTGTTGAGGTTTGTAATGGAGAGTGGGGCAAAAGGATGTGAGGTATGCTTCAAGATTTTGGTTTCTTGTTTTTTTTTTTGGCATTGTGGCAGTTATTTGAAATTTTGATTCACTTACATAACGACACAGGTTATTGTGAGTGGAAAGCTTCGGGCACAGCGTGCCAAATCCATGAAATTCAAGGATGGGTACATGATATCCTCTGGCCAACCTGTTAAAGAGTATATTGATTCAGCTGTTAGGCATGTTCTTCTTAGACAGGTCAGTTTCTTGTCTTGTGTCTTGTCTTTCTCTTGTGGACTATCATGCTCTACAATTCCAGCAACTGATGTATTTGCCCATTGTTTGCAACCTCAATGGTTGTAGTTGACCATTGTTTGCCTTCTTCTTATTGACTTTTTTTTTGTCTGATTGTGTGTGTTTTCTTTATAACCTTCTCTGGCAACAGGGTGTGCTTGGTATCAAGGTCAAGATCATGCTTGACTGGGATCCAAAGGGCAAGGTTGGGCCAATGACACCATTACCTGATCTGGTCACAATCCATCCTCCCAAGGAAGAAGAAGAGTATGTTCCACCATTGTTGACAACCAATATTGAGATCCCAGTAGCATAAAGCTTGGTTGCTTTCTAGTATCCAAGAATAGGTTTTTTGTTCCTAAATGTGGGGCGGAGGATAATAGCTCTACTTGTGTATGAAGGAAGAGTTGGTTTTTTCTTTGGTCCAGTTGACTTCTCAAATCTGTCTCAAAACGGTAGTAATCCAGGATTAGTCCTTGGCCTTTTTGTTTCTATATTGCTTTGCAATGATTTAACCAATGCCTTTATCTCAATTTTACTCCAGAATGTTCCTTTTTAATCAATGTATTTTTATTTACGTATTCTTGAAATTCATTTTGATGGAAAATTCTGCTAGGTAACAAATAGTGTTTGTGGGTTTCTTTATTTTCTGTTCATCTTTTCAAACCTTTTAAAAAGGGAGCCCCTGCAATGAAGGGATTTGTCCCAACTCCCAACAGCTGGCGAATGTTTGGGTAAGTTCGATGATCCCCGTGAATGTTTTATTATTTGATGATCATATTAGAAGTTTTCAATTTGGTTTCATTTTTGATAAATAAAACCAACCAAACTCAATTTATGTATATTTAAAATCGGACCGAACTAGAACCTGATTCAAGCCAACTTGTTTTCAGTTCAGTTTGATGTTTTCGGTTCGGTTTGGTTAGTTTGGTTTTGTTACGTAAAAACCTGTAAAATCTTATAAGTTTTTTTATATATATATATATATATATATAAAGTTAAATTCAAATTTTAGCCTCTAGACATGCACTGTTTTAGTATTCTTTACCATTAGTATACTCTAAGAACTATATAGAATAGAATTTTAAATACATATAGCATCATGGCTTCGATCATTCAAGGTTCTTTTTCTTGCACCTTTTGATTTGTTGGCTTGATCTTCTAATCCATTTATTTCTTTAGTCTGAACGACTTGTACAGAAGGGCTGAAGAGCTGCGTTCCTTTAGCAAGAGAGCCCGCCAGCCTAGACCTGACAAGATGAAAGAAAACCAGCCATTAGCACTGAGCACCCTTTCAGAATACTATTCACAATGCTAACAGAATTAAAATTGCGCAATCCAATTGCACAAATGATTGAAAAAAAAGCAACCCATTTTGTTAGCCAAATACCATGCAAAAGCTTTTGATATATGCTGATGCAAATCAATAGATTAGAAAACATGCAGCTATGTTCAGAGAGTTTTATAAATGATCAAGTTACATAATTATCGACAATGCTAGCTGCGGGTTCTAAACACCATGACTTGCCCTCAATATGGTGCTAAGAGCTGTTAATTTATGATTGCTAATTAGATCAGTCCTAAATCTTTTTACAAAATGTGCAGGCAGGCTGCCATCTGCTAAAAGCATCTTCATCTCATGCACATGGCAGGGAAACTGAACGTCAAAAGATTACCTACAATGGTGCTCAGACATCTGGAGCTACACAAGTCTACAATTGACAAGGCAAACATCACAACTGGACCGCTCACCCTACGGATTCACCATCCTGCTTGAGCAATTCCTGCAAAAGATCGACTCGTATAAGTACTAATTAAATACTTTAGTCAAGCATCACTGTCAAATGCAGGTGCACATGGCAAATTTTAAAACAAAAATTGTCTAGTTGCTCTTGTTATTTTCATCACCAGCAGACCATAAGAGCTTAAGAATGTGTTTGATAGTGGTAGCTTTTATGGTTGTGTTTTGAAAAAAATTATTTTATAAAAAGCACTCGTAGTTGAGGTTGGTTTAATAAAATATATATTTGGTTAAATTTATGATTGAAATTAAGATCGAATAAAAAATAATTTAATGTATTTGGTTAAAAATACTTTTCAAATTGACGTTATAAAATAACTAAAAATATATTGTGTTAGACTTTGTTTAGAAGTGCACCTAAACATGATAATGTTGTTGAATCTTAGGAGATTTACTGAAGACAAACCTTTTGCACCAAGTGAAAATCAATAAAATTTTACGTAAAATAAAATTGATTCTTAATAACAATAAAGTTTGATAAATTTTAAAGTGTTTCAATAAGTAACTTTCTTTGGTTTTGTTTTAATTTATTTAAAAATATATTGTGTGACTAGTATTCATGGTAGGACCTTATTTTTATATAAATTACAAGTTTAATATATGTTTAGTATGCATGCTCTAATTTATTGCATGCTTATAAACTAAATGCATACACTCTTGTCTAATTTTATTTGTTAATTTTGGACAAGTGGAATTTTTTTCTTGATACTTCCATACTAACTAGTTATTGAACAATCATGTTTCCAAAAATCCCAATTATACTAATTTCAATGAACCCTATGATTGGTTAAGTAACCTGAGTTATAATTATTATATTGTCATCGTGTTAAATAATGACATTATAACTGTCAACATAGTGACATATTATAAATATAAAAAAAAAAAATCAAAGAATCACATTAGGGAAAGTTCATACCTTTTCTCACAAGTTCTTTTTTTTTTTTTATGGATCATGTAACCTTGGGTGGATAATTTTTAAATGTATGGGAAGAAATTTCAAAATCTAGTGGATATTATGCTTTGTTACGACGAGGCAATCCAAGCTTAAACACATGAGAACTTATTTCAACTATATTCATTTAATTATAACTAGAGGAATTGAGTGTTTGTTTTTACATTACAACTTGCTTTTCAAAATAATTTTTTTTAAATTGCTTGAAAAGATATAAATTTGATTTTTTTCGTGCTTTTGGATGATTTTAATTTGATAGTGTCAAAATTAAAAATTAAAAAAACATCATTTTGATGTATTTTTAAATAACAAGTATTTTTAAAAAAGCACTCTACATCATAATATTAAACACATACGAAGTAGTTTGATTAAAGGATGAGAAAAAAAAACAAAAAACCTTATTAAACTAAGAAAACAAAAAATATTAACCAAAAAAATCAAACTAAGGAAAAAAAAAATGAATGAACCAATTAGAAAACCTAAAAAATCTAGTTTGGTTCGTTTCGGTTTTAAAAGTCTGAAGCTGATTGAATTAGATCAAACCGAATTGGTTCAACCAACATTTAACCCTACTATAAAAGGCTAATAAATATATTAAAAAAACTCTAAAATTAAACTTCACAAACCCTTGGTCACCTCCTCTCTCCTAAATGTCTTTTATAGCTATCCCCTTCATTACTTTCTTATTCTCTGGTTCTCTCTAGATCTCCACCCAAAATCCAGCAAAACCATCACAACTAGTAGCCTATCTTTGTCATCTAAATAATCTCTCATTCTCTTTCAATTTCCAGTAGTAACAATCCTAATTTGTCCACTGCTAAATCAAACTTATCTCTCAATTAATTAATTTTTTGCTAAAAAATAAAATTTTTTGTATGTTTTGGATCGTTGCGATGCACTGATCTCAAAAATAATTTTTTAAAAATGAAAAAACATTATTTTGATGCATTTGATTTCGGCATGAAAAACACTTTAAAAAACAACCACAACCACACTTCCAAACAGGCAAAACAAATGTTGGCCAAGCTTAATCGGGAATTTATTTCTTTTGTTGCAAGATTTGGGGAAGGAATTTTCTAGCCTAGACTTAGCATGAGAGGTTTTTTTTTTCTCTCATATAGTAGAGTAAAATGACATTTATATTTAGAGTGGATAGCTAGTCTGACCTTGATTAATTTTCTAATGTTGCTGAAAAATTAATTCTCTTTACCTCTAATATGCATTAATAAGAAAATTATTTGAATTTTTTGGACTTTATAACAAATGTTTGATTGGTGATAAACTCAAAATTAACGGACCCAAGAAACCCCCCAAAAAACCTAAAAAACTCTCCTATAAATACATAGGCCTGGGCAGTAATCGGGGCCTATGTTGGGCATGCTGCCCAGCCAAGAGGAGCAAGCTCAGGCTGCTACTTGGGCCTAAGGTAGGCATATGCCCGCACTAAGCGTGTCATATCACGCCCACCCTGGGCACGCTTTCAAGTTGGGCATGCCATATCATGCCCAGCTTGGGTGCTAAGCGCCAGGCTAGAACCCTCATGGGTTCGAGCATGCACCCAAGCCTATCTACCACAAGCCCAGACAACGCGTTTAAACTTATTTTTTGCCCTTATCAGGCTCAATCAACTCGCTTGAGTCCAATACTCTTTTAAGAATTTTTTCAGGATCTCATCCGAGTCCTTCATTAATTTTTTAGGACCTCATACATGTCTCATGAAATTTTATATTGACCCAATACGTATTATTTTAAATGAAATACAACTCAAAATACTATATTAATTTATAGAGGTGAAATTAGTCTTCAACCCCTCCTTTCCATAAAGGACAAGATTCATGAGATATAAATATCCTATAAATCCACCAAGTTCAAGGTTCCCCGGCAACGACGCCAAAATTTATTGCGATGTCGCGGTCGCACAAATTAATTACCCTAGCTTAAATAAACAAGATAGTATAGAGCAACTAAGGGATCAATCCCACGAGGAAGGTTTAATTTAGATTTTTATGCTATATAATATACAACCGGAGGGGTTTAAAGTTATCTATGCTATGCTATAGTAAACAGAAAGAAACAATCAATGCTAAATCAAAGAAAACCAAAATTTATCAAGAAAACAAATCTTGATCACAAGTAAACGTCCACCTACAAAAATCAGAACTCATCATGGAGACGAAACGTCAATTTATACTCCGAATATTTATCTTTGTTACATTGATTAGTTAACATATTTGTTATATAATTAATCCTAACCATCAAACAATCATAATATCCGCATTAGTAATTTAATTCAATGACAACCTTAAGAATTGATAAATTGATTAATCTAGACAACATAACTATCCGCAGTTCATGTTTGATTTATTTGAATGTTCTCCCTAATAATGTAGATTCACCACAATTATTAAACTGAGTTGCTTCACAAGTTTATATACAACAACTCTAGTTTTGATAGCAAACTTAGCAATAGATTGTTCACAATAATAACTTAGAGTCTGCTCTAGCAATTAAAATAATCAATCATAGGAAATAAGTATAGGAGAACAAATATATTCATTCATCATATAAACTGAGAAGAAAAGGTAAAATAAATCTCACAGTTCTTGAAATCCGAAGGTTTCTGTGTCCTTATAACCAAGAAAAAGAGTTTAGTCTTGCATGTCTATTGAACAACTAATAAAAAAGAAAGAAGAATGCATGATTTCGGGTTTTTAAGAGGAAGATGTGTTTTCTCTCTCTTGGTTGACCGCCCCCTTTTCTTTTCTATCTTTCTTTTTATATCTTAGGAAACCTTAATTTCTTTTTCGCAAAAATAGTCATTTCCTAAGTAGACACTTTACATTTAAGTAGTTCAATAACCATTTTCCTAAAAAATAAGAAATAGCCTTGCATAAAATCTTCAAGTTTTGACTTTTGACTTAAAGGGGCTAAATTTCTGAAAAAGAGACTTGGATGTCAGTTTCGATGCATTGGGACGTAATTTGGACTTATTTCTTCACAAAACCTGCTTGTTGGTAAAATTCATATGTCATCTTAGAAAAATCATATCTCTCTCATATGAGCTCGTTTTTTACTGAAATTTGGTAGGTTGATAGCTCTTCGAGTCAGGAATCCAAAAACATTGAGTTTGCATCAAATAGACTTATATAGCTCAAGATATTCAAGTTGGAATAATATGAGATTTGACTTTGAAGGCTGCGATATCCATGCTCTTTAATGTTTTATTTTTCTTGCCATATATGTATAGAAAGGTATGGATGTTAGCTTTCTAATTCCACTAGAATCACTTTGTTTCGACTTTTAGAGCTCAAGCTCTATACAAAACATTAATCGATGGTCAAGTCTGCTAATTATCTCCAATTTACTTTTTTTTGAATCTTACATCCAAAAGTGCCTTCAAAACATAAAACAAAGAATATCAAGACATTTTATATATAAAACATAGGCAAAATACTAGATAAATGTGGGTAAAACTGTCAAATAATATAATTGCATCATTTAGTAACACTAGAGTTAGAAATATCAACCTTGTTATTTACTAATGTTAGAGTCATAAATATCAATCCACCAATTTACTGACATCAGAGTCGAAAATATCATTTTCAATATTTAGTGATGTTAGAGTCAGGAATCTTAACCCGATATTTACTAACATCAGATTTAGAATACTATAGGCAAAACATGATAGCATAACACAACAAACCATTAGTAAGTTAAGATAAAATCAACAATGCAGCTTACCTTAGATATGATGTTTTAAGGGTGATAATATCTTCTCTTTAGTGTAACTAGTCTCGTACCATATAATCTCTAAAGACTAGTTAGGGTTTCTTATGACCATAATACTAGGTGAAGACTTCATAAATAAGACCTTTCTTCTATAAGAACAAGATGTCTAATATCTGTTTTTTGCCCCCTCTAATTCTTAAAAGTCATCGTGATGTTGGGTGTGACAAAATAACGAATCCATTAGGAACTTTTAGACTAAGCTTTTCTTTTTGTCTTTCTATTACTATCTTATTTGTTGTGTTGTTTGTTTATTTTTTTGCTTTTATTGTTTTAACATGCATTCATGTTTATATGACCATGCATCACTTTTGAGAGCACACACCCTAAACTTTAGGATAGGTGGGGAAGTAACGGTACCCCAATGACTTTAGCTTGAACAAGACTTGTTAAATCATCTAACTCTTGCTTGATTATTTACTTATAAGTGATTGGTATGCCGATATGATATTATTCAAGGCCTTTATCTTCACACTCCTTGTAAGCCTTACATTGACCTTTCAAGGACGATCACTAAGCATGCAAGAGACTTTTTAAGACTAGATATCAATCTACCCCCTGATGCACTTAATGACTATAACTTATTTATTAGGTTGTACCAAGTATAATCTCACTATGACAAGCCCAACATATAACATCTTAGATTTTAAGACCATCGAGTGACAAATGGGAATTGAAAGTCGAAGAGCTATCACAAGCTTGAACTTAAGCAAGATTGGACAAGGATCCCCTCGTTGATATGATAATGATATCAGGTTTCTAAAAACCATGAATAACGAACGTTGTCACCCGTGAAGGGTGAGTCCACATTTAACATGTATTTTTCTTGATAATAACATCATCACTTTTGCATTTTATATTTACTTTGTATAATTACATGATTTTCATTGAGTAAGTTAATATATAAGCCCCCAATTAAATTGCACTTATAACACTTGTTTGAGAAAAAAATAAATAAAAAATAAAAAAAAACTTAATTGGAAGCCCAACACTAAAATAAGTTTGAAAAATTTTAATAAAAATTCGTAAAACTTACTAGTCTAGTTGAACAGACTTTAAAATCTAAATTCAAAGAAGTAACCTATGCACAATCGACGATCATAGCTCATTTTGCATTTACATCCACGACTCCTTTCAATCCACGTAAGGACAAATGAGGCTTCACAGGAATCTCAACAGGTTGCCTGTTTCGTATTTACTACAATGAAGGAATCTTACAAAAACAAAGTAATAAAAAAAAAAATAGCCTGAAAAAAATTACTGAACTAAAAAAAAGAATGAAAGCAATTAAGGGAAATAACTTGTATGATCATATGGAGGTTGCTAGATTTGTTTAGTGGCTAATGTTATCATTTTAAAATTATTAAAATAATATTAATATTTCATGTTAAAGCTTGTATTAAATATAAAATTCCAATAAAAAAAATAAATAAACACCACTTTTAATTGCTTTATTTAAAACAAATTATCCAAATAACTTTAATCTGCAATTTCATTAATTTGAATACATCGTAATAAATTAGTCAACAGCTAGGCAGTTTTTTCAACTGCAATAGCCTGGCACCCAATTAATGTCTCTGTTGTAGCGTCTTTGCCGAATTATAAATTCATGCAGGGAAAGTTTAAACAGCAGAGATAATGATATGCCATGAAAGAAGAGGGAGCAATTAGTCATAACCACCCACCATTGATTTTCACAAACACCACTTTATAACAACTCCCTACCAAACATGGAATCAAACGAGAAGCACGAAAGCTAATATACAAGCACTATCCAGCATCCCTTGAATACATAATCATTTGATTAGACAAAAGCTGAAAGAGAACCCAGTTTCCAGCTGCGAATATAAAAAGGTACACAAAGTCCCTGGTTCACAGGCCTATGGACACTTGGTCTTGTTCCCATGGGTGGTCATGTCAGTATAGCATGTTCCACATACTTCTCTGTTCCCTGAGGTCCCAGGCGGCACACATTTGCACCTTACACAGCAGGTGCCACATGCCCTGGTGCACACATTAGGCCTTGAGTGAAGACTGCACCTCTGCTTGCATAACCCTCCACAGTCTGGAGATCAAAGGAGAAAGCATTGTCACATAAACAAGACTGGAAAAGGGTAATCAAACATTGCATATACTATAGATCAAATCAATTTCTTTATGCAACAAGTTGGAGAAAACAAAGTATGGTACACCCTTTAGCTCCTAATCCCTACCTATGTCTTGCATGAGCCTCCTGTTTCCACCTCTCACAACAAGCTGGAAGAACACCCACAGAAGCAGAAACAGACCATTAGCAACAGCATTAGTTAGAAACGTTCAGCCAGAAATACTGAAAATGAAAGTAAACACGTGAAGTAGGGGATGGTCGTGTCTTGCCTGACCAACATGGAGTATTCCGGTATCTATCTTGAGATCAGATGAAACCTTCATGTTATAATAACATGCAAGAGAAGATCATGGTTAAAGTTAAATCACAGTATTCCTTAACAAAACCCCAAAAACAGAGTAATTAACCCTGTACCTCTGCAAGGCAGAAAACAAAAACCATCAAAGCAAGAAGCGAACGCACTGCCATGGCTAGCTAGCTGCCACTTTCTTGAAATTAAGCAAATTGTATGGTGCACTAAGAAATGCTGGCATTGCCATGCACTTTATAGAGGTCTTGTGGACACATAATGACTAAATTAGTCACGTATAGGGTTTGTAATTACAGTATGACCTGCATGGCTTACGGGATCATTTCATCGCCGGGCCAGGTGATAGGCATAGCTCCACGCAAAACAGCTTTAACGTGAGCAAATCTTGATGATGATGTTATAAGGCAATCACTGTAGCTAGAGGTCCCACGGAAGCTGAAAATACGCTAAAGTTTTCTTTCTCAACTCAGGGCTCAAAAGTCATGCCTGGTCTCAAGAGACGACAAACAATTAAAGCATTGGTTCATAGGAGATGAAGCTGACCCTGCTAGCTGGGGTGTATAAGGAACTGGCAGGTCCGTACAACTCTAGTAGGATATTTGATTGGTTGCTTTTTGAACTCTGGATTGATGATATCAGTGATCCAGCTGGACTCTTTATGGAGGCCAGCTAGCTGGCTTGCATTTGCATCGTTGAAAATCTCAAGACACAACACTTGACGTTTGCAGGTTTGGCGTGGGGTCGAGAGTAAAGAGAGGTGGCTCTCTCTCTTCTTTTTTTTTTTTTTTTTTTCCAGCAATTGGATGACAAGATGTTTACCATGCTAATGTCATTTTCTGTTTAATGTACCTAATTATTAGTATCAAATTTTAGTCTGGGAATTACAAATATTGGAATAATGTAAATAAGCATAAAAAAACAAGAAAATAAATTTTATTGTTATAAAAAACTATATTCTATGTACATGAGGTTAAATATACAAATAATTTCAACATAAATAAAATTTCAAAATTCCACTATCTTAAAAACTAACTCATTTTTTTCCTTGAGACTTATTTTTTATAGAACTAATTATTTTTATATTTTCTTTCTTTTATTTTTTACTCAATTTCATCATTTTTTATAAATCTTTTCGTATATAGTTTGATGCAAATCATTTGAGAATTTTTTATTAATTATTTTTAAATGAATAAGTTTTTTATGCTTCTTTATAATGTAAAACATCTTTGAAGGAACGATGTAGCTTTGTTTAACTCTATTGTTGTATTAAGATGAATATCTCAATACTTTATATGTATATAAACAATTGATATGTACTTCTATTATAAATTTATTGTTTTTCTTATTGTTTTCATCATGTTTTTTTCTCTAAACTAATGAAATCCTTTATTTTTAAAAATGAACGTCAAATTTATCGATGAATTTTCTATTTTAGAGATCAAAATTATGTTTTATTAAAATAAATTGTGAATAAGTTTAGAAATAAATATAGATAATTAGTAGCATGCATAAAATAAATTTAGGATAAAATATATAACAAAATTAACCTTTCATTTAAAATAATATAGTAAAAATAATATCAATTTTTTTTATACATAATTAACTCAGATAGTTGAATATACAAGACTAGTATCTATTTTAGAACTCTTATTTTTTGTAATTACTAAATGACAAATCTATTATTATTATTATTATTATTTTAACCTCAGAAAGCCTCGTATTCATCACGGTGTGACACGATACATCGTGGAAAACATGATGAAATTGAAAGGGTGCCTTTGCTAAAACCCTGTTTGTTTGTTGGAAAATAGTTTTTTTTGGAAAGTAAATTCCGGAAAAGTGAATTCTGGGAAAGTGAATTATTTTCTGATGTTTGGTAGTGTAATGAAAAATAAGTTGGAAAACACTTTCCAGTGTTTGGGTATGTCATGGAAAATGAGCTGGAAAATAACTTATTAATGTTTTATTTTTCTCAAGTTTATTAAAATAATGAGGAACAAATCTTACAAATTAAAAAGTTGAATGAGAATGAAATTGAAAAAAAAATAATTTCATAAATTATCTAAAATAAAATAAATAATAATCAAAATAATAGAGATCAAATCTAAAAAATTAAAAAAAAATAAAAGATGAAGAAATTAAAATAATAATAATTAACATTTCATAAATTATTTCAAATAAAATAAGTAATAAAAAAAATGAGGACCAAATTTGATAGATAAAAAACATCAATAAAAAAATGATAAGCAAAAAGCAAATAACAATTATAAAAATAAAGACCAAAGTTAATATAAAAATTAAATTCTAAGAGATGAAATTGAAAAATAAATATTCAAAACAAATTATATATAGCAATCAAAAGTTTGATGATCAAATTTGATATAATCAACAAATAATGATATTTCTCAATTTTTCACAACACTTTCGAAAAGTGTTTTCCGCCCAAATTTTTCAGGAAAACACTTTTCTGAAAACCAAGCCAAATTTTTCTTTGACTGAAAAGTGTTTTCCATAGACCAACTTTTCTAATGGTAAATAAACACATGAAAGTTTGAAAAGTGATTTTCCGGAAACCACTTTCTGAAAAACAAACACAGCTAAAAGAGAAAATATTTTTCTGAAAACCAAGCCAAATTTTTCTTTGATTGGAAAGTATTTTCCGTTGATCGGAAAGTATTTTTTATTAGCTAATTTTTTTAATAACAAATAAATACAAAAAAATTTAAAAAATAATTTCTCAAAAATTATTTTTTAGAAAACAAATATTGCGTAAAGTGAATGTGAAAGGAAAGAAAATACATTAACAGTAGGAAGGTAGCTTTTATGTCAACTTGTTTGATGAACAGTAACGGTACTGGGTTGTTCTGATAATTTCACTACCATGCTACAGTTATAACATTGGAATTGCAATTAAAGTACTCAAACTAGTCACTTTACCCCCGGCAGATAATTTTTTTTCCTTCCACGGAAAAATAAATATATAGATATTATTAATAAATTTTTCACATAAAAAAATATAATTACAAATTGAAAAGTTAATTTTTATATATAATAAAATAAAATAAGAATCATATATTAATGAATAAAAATAAAGTTGTTAACGGAAGACCACATGTAAAATCTAAAGTTAATTTTTAACGTAGTAGAAAATTGAAACAATATTGCAACTATATTTCACTATATCATTATTTTTTTTTAATTGAGAAGTATAAATATATTATTTACGTTAAAAAAATAATTTTTAAAATATATAAACCAACAAAATAAAAAAGAGCTCTTAATACCAATCAAATTCTAAAATAAAAAGATAATCATTTCTATAAAATTAAAAGATTGGAAAAGTGTGATATTTAACTCCAATTTTTTCCTTTAATTTACACCTTTTTCTTTTTAATTTTAAAGGTCACTTTTTTCAAGAACAAATAATTTTTATTTTTATAAACACATTATGAAAGAAATTTATAGATAAATTAGAATAATCTCCTCAAAACATTAAACACATACAAATTAATTAAAAAAACAACCGTTACTTAAAAAAGACAAAATAAATAATCTAAAAAAATTAGAGAGAATGAGTATTAATTTAAATATAAATAAAAAACTAATTAAAAAAAATACACATAAAAGGGTATCAACTAAAAAAAAAAAAACAAAAAGAGATCAAGATCTACTAGACCTGGTATGCTGGACCTATGCATCCGACTCATTTTGAAAAGGGTCCGTGCTTGCAGGTTCTTTTTTATTTTATTTGAAAATGAAGTAGATGATGTTTAACTCTAAAATTTTTTTTAAAAAAATTAATAACGAAAGTGACATATTATTTGCCTTTCTAATTTCTGACCACTAGAGAGGTGGTTGGAAAATCAAGTAAGGTAATTTTTTTTTTACCCAAGAAAGCAACTTTCAACCAATATTCACACCAAAACACCTAATATGATGTAAATAAACCAACCCAAAACCCCTAAAACTCGCCTAAAAAAATCTATACCGAAAATCTTCATCCAAGATTGATCTTCTTTTTTTTCCAGAAATTTCAAAGGGAAAAAATGTCAATAGAACTCTCTATATCAAATGAAACTCATTAACTCTAAAATGTATCATTTTTATGGTCGAAATCGGTGTAAACCGACACTTTTTCCTTATCACTGGAATCCAGCAACTTTCTCTCTTCTCTTCCAAACTAGGAATCTATAATTAAAAAAAATGAAATTGTGGATCAAAATTGAATTTGTGAAACTAGGAGGATGAAAGTGAACTTTTCTTGCTGATTTTGAAATCGCCACCCATTTCCTCTACTTTTTTTTACTTTGGTTATCTGTTTTCTAATTTTTCACCTGCTCAACAAATTTACATAAATTGCCTTTTAATTTGATCATATAAGAGTGGAAAAATAAAAAAATTAGAGACAAACAAAAATTAACACCCTCACAATCATAGTATCATGTGTGTTGGTCCACAAGACATGGTGTTTTCTACAATAATGGGAAATAACTTTGAACTACAATGAGTTGGGAGTAAAGAAATCACTGTTCGAGAAACATCAATCAGAAGATCTCACAGTATAAGATCAGTGATACAACATAAGGTCAGGCCATGACAACATATCACCAGACCAAGGTAAAAATCTGAGCCTTAGTTTGAAGGATTGGTGTTGAATGCTTCATTGAAGGCCGCATCCTCTCGCGGGTTGCAAAATACTTCATGACAGGTCTACATGACCAGTGTATTTCCTTCTGTTTTTGGAATAATGACATTACAGTGCAATTTGCACTAGCAAATTTTGTCAGGTTAACCTTGGCCATTGCATTAATCTCTCATAAGAAAAGCTCCCTAGATTCTGCAGTGATAAGATGCCTTATTGATATTCTTTTCGGTATCGGCAAAATAATACATGCATTTCAACAAACATTCACGAATGAGATTAAAAATACAAAACTGCAGTTTTGTGAAGAATTCTGTAACATGTATTTCTCTCATCTTTTGTTTTTACCTAACTAGTGCTATGAGTGCATGCCTGCCACGGAGACTTCCTTCCACATCACCATTCTTGAGAGAATATGAAATCCTTTTTTTCTTCCTCTCACCTCCTAGTAAAAAATCGCTTTGTCATGAAAGAATATCATGATGTATCAATGTCTCATACGACCAACCATAGCCCACAGTAACCAGCCATACTACACGATCTTCGTCTACAGCTAGTCGAGTCAACTCCACACTCTTCATCACTGAAACACTTGTGATCACTTTGATCATCAGGGACATGGCAAGCGCTCTCAACCTGTTGTTCACCATGTCCTGCATTCAAACTCAATGCAGGACAGACTTGCAGAGACATTGCACTTGATCGTTTTGTTTGCCTTTCATTCTGCACAAGTAAAAGCACTTGATCACCCAACTGGTCTTCACATTTAATTTGGAACAAAATGAATATAACCTGTACAACTTCAAGTTGCAATTTTTTTTTTTTTTAAAGTAGGGCCAAATCGTATTAAGCATTTAATTAACTTCTGAAAAAGTTGAAAGTAAATTATTCTTATCTGGTGCGGAAAGTTTCTGGATTCTCAATAGGCTTTTCCTTTACTTTTATTGTTTTAATTAGGAAGCACTGGACATGAAGAAAGCTATAAGGCAGACCTTGACATAAGTCCAGTTTGATGGGATGTATATCTCTGGCAGTCTCTCGTGCCAAGCACTTAGCACAGGCAAAGGGTGACCCTCAGTAGTGAATATATAATTCCGATCAACCAAAAATGAATCATCAAAGAGAAGATATAAATACTTGCACCTGCAAAAAGGAATATATTACATGAGAAATTTCATTTCTCATAAATGCATATCATAGATGAAAAGACGTTTCTGAATGCCAGGGCAAAAACCACTTACGTTTCAGCAAGGAAGAAGCTATGCATATGATCTTCTGTTTGCATGGTTGTGACATCTCTAATGCTTGCAAATCCTCCTTCCACTTTGGTGTATGAATTAAGAGAATTAACAATTGTTTCACCCACTTCTATGTACCATGGATCTGGGAATATTCATAAACATGATAGATGTACAAAGTTTAGAAGAGGTAATGGTGGAGCCTTTTCCTTCAGCTCAAAGACTGTATAGCACAATTCAAGAGCTATGCAATCAGTAATGCATTTATGCCTAAATGTATGCCTGCAGGGAGCTCAAAATGTCTGTCCTCCCTCAGTCATGCCCTTTTTTCCAATTAAATTGAGAATAATAGAATCAACAATTGTTCTAAAAATTACATCATGTTTAGTTATTTGTTAACAGAAGTCACTCAGCTTCATGCCATCATTGTTATATAAAGAGCAGGATCAACATTCTAGCCTTTTGTATGGCTGCAATGTTCAAGCAGAAAAAACAGGGGAAAGGGAAACAAAGAGAAGTAACCAGGCTGCCAGCCTGATCAATGCAGTCTCTAGTCTCAACCATAGGTTAGTGGTGGGTTATGCCCGTCTCTCTCTCTCTGTTGGCAAGTTTTCTCTTAGGAAGTAGTCAAACCCTACCCACCCCCTTCTCAAATGGGTCAATGCCCAAAGGCAATTTTGTTTCTTGGTGCACGCACATGCACACACAACATCCGTATACAGATAAAGCACAAATAGGAAAAAAATGTCAGTAAGAGAACATGACTTGGGAATCAGAAGCCATATATAAAGCCATGATATGCAAGTATGGTTTAAAAAGCAAGTCCATGATACAAGAACCTAGCCATGCAAATTTGCGACATAAAAAAAGTCTAGCAAACAGCAACTTTCCCCTTGTGTTACTATAGTTTTTGCAAGCTGAATTTTCTTTGAATGGTATATGGATGCACAAATTCACACAACAGTAGCATTTTAAAGCAATAATTTTGGGCAGAAGTGAAAATCTAAAACTTCCAGAGAAAAGCTAAAAATAAAGAACCACAAAATAAAACAATCAGAACATAGCATTTTCAAGTACTGATTTTGAAAAAAGTACAGTGAAAATCTAAAAATTCCAGAGTAAAGCTAAAAAATAAAGAACTGAAAAATAAAACAACCAGACCTTTAGTTGCTTGATATAGGTAGAATGTTGACTCTGCTAATTCAGGGCGCAGTGGATAGTACTTTTCTGTAGGGTGTAACATTTGATGGTCCAGCAAATACCTAAGAGGTCATTACACATGTTAATTTCAATTCCATTAATCATTGAGCACTGAAATAGTAAAACCTTGCATATAATGACAAGCTGACAGTTTTCTTCCAGTAACAGAAGCAAAGAAGATTATAGAAAAACAAATGCGTGATACCTTTCTGGTAACACCCCAAACTTCTTCCACACATGAACAAACTCACGGTGTGATGAGTTGGCAGCTGCAATATCCCCAACAAGAACCTAACATATCATTAAACTAAGATCAGAGGAACCTTTAGAGGGATCGATACCATTTGGGCATAAGAGATTTCAATTACTTGCCTGTAGGCCAGGCCAGAATGCTTGAAGGCTTGTCAGTTGCCAATATGTTGCTTTTCCAGTCCTCATATCAGCTTCATGGTACCTAAATTAGAGAAACATGCTTTCCATCACCAGTGAACTATGTATTCCTCACGAAACAAATTCAATTACCTATTGCTTGAATCACAACATGAAATTCAAAATAGGCATGGGGTATGGACAACGGCTTCTTAGTTCTCAAAGTCTATCTTTAGCAGTCTAGAGAGAGCAACCACCCCTAACTTATGAACTAGGAAGCACTATGATGAAGTTCCTTACAATCATCTTATACCTTACATCATAAAGTGCCCATCAAATCCTTACCAGATTATGTGGGTCGATGAGTCTATCTTAAGGTCCCTTGAGAATCTGGCTAATTGTCAGGAATCCGATTGACATACTTATATGGAGGCACCGTATGCTTCCCAAGCAATGGGACTTCATCTATCATAAGGGAAATGTGATGCTGATCCATGTTTTAATCCCAGGAAGTGAGAATGAGGATGTCCCTGGTGAACTCAGTCAGACATTATGTGGCTAAAGGGTGCAACCAAGGAAATCTTGATTTAACCACAAGCCCAGATTACTAATGGAAGGATGAGCTTCCTCTAAAATTCCATCTACACCTAAAGGATAAAACCCTCATCCCCCAACCAACCCCAGTCGTACCAACAATAATGAGAAAAACAAGAAAGAAACAAGAAAAAGGGAAAAAAAAGTTGTTAAGAAAGAACCCAAACACAAGTGTGATGCTTTAGAACTTCTCTCAGTGCAGTACCATGGGCCATGTTTGAAATATTTCTGTACTGCAAGATAAGCAGAATGAAACATTCTCCAGAAGTCCTCCTTCCCGAAAAGAATGTGAGCCTTGAATAGATACTCATAGAATGAATCAACTCCTACATGAATCCACACAAAATCAAGAGTCTCTAATATCAATGTTAGGTAACAAACATGAAGTGAAAGGTAATTTAAGCATGAAATTCCATCAGGAGCTTTAACAATCCCATCAGAAGCTATAACACAGTTCAAATCCATTAAAGAATCTAATAGTACTAGTTAATGATATGAATTAAATTTTCAATACTGGAAACCTTGTGAACTACAAAACCGAGCATCTAAAGGCTATCAAAGTACTGTAAACACATACCAGCACCGATCCCAGATGAATGTTCAATCCATTCCCCAGTTTCCACATCCAGTGTCGTTCCTAACAAATTTAGAGAACTACGCATACTCCATAACTTTCGTAGAGCACGCAAGGCTGCAGACTCATATCTAGGATCACCAGTTAATCGTGACAAGGCTCCCATTTCAAGAATAAGAGAACCTATGTTCAGACATGAAAGTTAACCAATTTCAGGATTGCACATTTTGTGCTGGCACCAGCATAAACTGTAATGGATATGGTTCTCACCACATCCTGAAGTGCTTGTTTCAGTAGTCTCATTCTTCATGACTCCATACTGTCCACAGAATTTCGCATTGCTGCAGTGTCATATATCCTTCTTACAAACAAAATCAGCAGAACATATTCATACTTATGAAGAGCTGAAATAAATGCTCATTGAAATGAAGAGACAGTTAAGGTATGCCTGGACCTGTCTGAACAGCATTATCAAAGAATTAGAATCCAGTCTGCACATAGAATTCTAAAACATCTGATTCTTTGAAATGGCAAAACCATCTATCTTATTGGAGTTTTTGTTATTAACTAAAAGAACCAAAGTGCATATTCTGCCATGGTTCTTAGGAAGTAACCAATTTTCTGCATTAGATTATAATACGTGCAGGAATTTACTCTGAAAGGACATCATTGAGGTGAATGTGCACATCAATATGAATTATGATATCTTTTAACTATGCCTTGAGCACATATTCCTTTGAAGCAATATACATCACATAGTATTTTGGGAAAAGGATAATGAGTTGCATATCTTAATTCAATGTTTCATGCTGTGTGTTTTTTTTTTTTTTTTTTGGGGGGTGGGGGGGGGTGTTTTAAGGGATATAAGAACTTGTATCAATAATGTAAAAGCTAACATTACTTGTTCTTTAGAAGAGAATCTGGAATTAAGCTCAAGTTTTTGTTATTGTTATAGGAAATTGGAATACACTTCTGAAATTAAGCATCTTTCAGCTAGTACCTTCAAGTTAATCCAGGCATATGGCAATCCAGTAGGTGTATCAAATGCAGGTAGGAAGCGTCGTCCTAAATCTTCAGCCAGAACAAGAAGCTGATTTTTGTAAGATCCTTGAACCAACCTGTTTGTAGAGTCAGTTGCAAGAATATGAGCAGAAACAAGTCCTCCAAGGACTCTTATGTTGCACTACACAATAGAACAGGTGTGGAAGAGCTCCATTAAGAACTTCAAAAGTAATTTGATTCAAGATATTTTGTGAACCACTTCTCCCAGAATTCAAAATTGGGAAAAAGTAGAGCCAGGAAAGCAGATTAAAATTCATGAAACTTTAAGGCAAAAAAAATCCAGGTATTTCCTAGATGAGTAACAAATTAGTACCTCAAAAAGGTTTACTCTTGCATCAACATCAAATGTTAGATTTTCAGAAAGCCAGAGAACTGCCCTTTCAAACTCAGTGTAGTTACCCAAAATAACAAGGCTGTAAGAGAAAGAGATCAAGAGGAAACTTATATTATAGAAATCATTCAACAATACTAGTACTTAATTGACATTAAGAATCCAAAAAAACTGAATAACTCATATCATTAGAAACATAGAGACACAGATAATAGATTTATATTTTGAAATCTACTAATTGGATATTCAAGTAGCCTACCTAGATAATGATTCAATGAGTGTAAGGGCAGTCCCATTATAGTTTTGTGGTAAGTGCTCAAGCTGTAAATAAGATCACAGACTATCAATTCTATTAGCAATTAACTATTATTTACACTTCCCGCTAATGTATAGTCAATCACCTTCAAATTTCCAAGCTCACTGAGTGAGTCAGTGAAACTTCTGCTAAGAGGCTTGAGCTCATCATGCTGCAATTTGATTGAAGAACAAATTCAAGATTGCAGAATAAAAAAGTCATGCTAATCCGAAAATATGGATAAATAAAAAGAATAACTGACCGGAAATGCGTGTGTCATGTAGTTTTCATATGCATGGTAGAACCTGCAAGAAAGGTCAAATAAAGCGAATCTGCTGAGAAACACTTCGACTAGCCAAACTAGTCAACAAAATAATTCAACATTCTGTTGATAAAGCTCTTTGCTTTTGCCTCTTATCCCTTGTTTCAATCTTCATCAACAAGCTCATAGAACGCCCAAATTGAATTGGGATTATTCCACACAGCTTCTAATAAAAGGCCAAGTGCTTCAAGATTTGAACCTTGGGCATGCAATCAATTAAAAGACAGAGCCTTTGAATTTCAGTTGATCACATCTCTATCTCTATAAAGCAATGTTTTTCAAGATGGCCAAACCATGCTAAATAGTTGTATTTTTTTTTGTGTAAGAATGTACTAATGTCAAGCTCCCAAATAAGGAAATCACATATTTTAAAATCAATTGTGTTTCTTTAATCTTTTTACGGCACTAGACGAACTTATCTAAGAAATCATGACTTGATAATCACAGACCAATAAGTTGAGAAGAGCCTAGGAATAATTGAAAGATTTCATGTAACACCAAAATGAAATCTCAAAATTCTAGACACAAACTAATCCAAGAATGCACAAAATTGCGCACCCATCAGGAAAAATGGAAAGAAGAACCCAAAATGGGAGCATGAAATTTGCTTACATCTTTCGAACTTTCTCTCGCATTTGCTTTTTCTTAGCTGAATCGAAGTGGGAGAATGAAGGGTCAAATAAACTAGGAAAGATCACAAGAAGCAACAAAACCCATGTCCGAAATCTGCAAGCCAACATGGTTAGGATTCTTTCAGTTTTAATCAAAGTAATATTTTCTTTGGTTTTTGTGAGAGTCGAGAAGATCGATTTGATAATTTTAATGACTTGAATGGGATATACAAGGAAAAAGCTGGATTTTTCGAGGAGAGAATTGGAGTTCCACCATTACAGTTAGTATTGGATCTAGGATTGGCCAATCAAAATTGAGGATTCTAGGAGCAGCCAATCAAATCTTGGTCAAACTTCCAGCAAGTTTCTACTGTTCTAGATAAGACTAGTATAGTGCTTTCAAGTACAGTACTACTGCTCCTTCTCTTTTCACACTCTTTTTCCTTCCCAAATAGTGGATTGCTTAAGAGGTTGAGTACAAACGCCACCAATTTTAACATAAAAAGAGTAACGTTTGGTACATAGCTGTGGTTGTGTTTTTAAAAAATTTAAAATTTTTTTTATTAAAATTTAATATAATTTTTATATTTTGAATCGTTTTAATGTGCTGATGTTAAAAATAATTTTTAAAAAATAAAAAAACATCATTGGCATACATTTTGGCACAAAAAGTTATTTGAAAAGCACCCACAACCACACTGCCAAACATACTCTATAAAAACTTGGATATGAGGTCATTATAATTAGAAAATCTTGAATTAGGTATATGAGATAGATTTATTTGAGATTTTCAATTTACTTCGTAGGGTTTTTAGGACGAAATAAAAAGGTGAGGATTTTTGAAATATTATTTTTAATTATAATTTTCAGAGAAATTACTGTAGCAAATAAAAGGGTTTTCTCACCTAGTTTACTATCATATAATTTTTATAAATTAATTCAATTTAAAATTCAAGTTAATATCCTTAAAAGGATTCCTAACACAAAAATTAATTTAACTTATGAATTGAATTCAATTTACCGTTTCCAAAACAACCTTTTATAGTTTACAAGCTTAGATTTAGAGGTTGAGGAGAGAACAAATAGAAAATGAAAATGAGTTAGTTTTTTTTTTTTCTTAAGAAAGAAAAAGGAATTAAAAGAATTTTTATAATAGTTTTTTTTTGTCAATTTATGTTGTTTATATGAAATTCAAAAAATCAAAAAATTTAGGATGTAAAATCAGGAATTTATTTTGTTTGTGAGGTGTTTAATTTTTCTCTTAAACTTAAAGGAGTATTTTACAATTTGACCTTTTGTTTAATATACATGCATTTTTTTATTTTATGGGCTAAATTATAAAGCACTCCCTCAACTTGAGCAAAAACATAAATATGTATGAACTAAAAAAAATCCATGATTTTATATCCTAAATTTTATGATTTTGTCCATTTTATTAGGATTTTATTAATAAATTGATAGAAAAGCCCTTAAAAATCCTCTCAATTCTTCTCTTTTTTCTATATTACTAAACATGTTTTCCTAAGTTTGTTAAGAAAAAGGATAGAAATTGAGGGGTGTTTCATGGATTTTTCTATAAATTTCTGAGTGAAGCACTAATAAAAATGACATCTCTAAAAATTATATTATTTAAGGGAAAAAAATTAGAGATTTTATAGTTCAAAACTATTTATTGTTTTGCTAAGTTCAAAGAGGCAATTTACAATCTAGTTTTTTTCTTACATTTTATATAATGAAAACTTAATTATAAATAAAGGGTATGCATGTGTGTGATGAATCCAAATAATAATCTTACATCTCAACCAAACTTCAACAAACAATTTTCTTTTAATTGTTAGTGGTGAAACTTTTTATTTCATGAAATGAAGGAAAAACAAAGCATGTAGTAAATGGTTAAAATAAATAGTTTTTTTCTTACATTTTATATCATGAAAACTTAATTATAAATAAAAGGTGGATATATGTGTGATGAATCCAAATAATAATCTTACATCTCAACCAAACTTCAACATATAATTTTCTCTTAATTATAAGTGACTGAAACTTTTTATTTCATGAAATAAAGGAAAAAACAATGATGTAGTGAATGGTTAAAATAAAGAACAATATCTTTTAAAATTAAACTACAACGCCAATATATATACATGAAAAAAAGTTTAAACTTTGAAGAAACAACTAGAATTTTTCATAACAAAAGTTTGAACTTTAAAGAAACAACTGGAATTTTCCATAACATGTATGGTTTCTTGTTGGTCCATTGTATTTCACTCACACGAGTTAAGATATGTATCACATGATAAGTTTTAAACCATTACAACTTAGCATGCAAGACCTTAAAAAAGTAATGCCAAAATGATAATCTCTAGACTATTGATCAATAATAAATTAAAAACCAAAACTAAAACCAATCTTGAACACCCTACATAACAAATAAAAATATAGCACCTAAAATATCAAGAAACTAACCTAACTAGATATTATATCCTAAAATAATATATACGTGTGTGTGTGTATGGTAAACGCTTTAGAAAATTATAGCCAAAATACTGAAGGGTGTGTAAAACATCCCCAAACCAGACTCAGACTATTATCATCCTTGCACTAATATGCTTTGTCAAGATAGTCTAGCATTATCAACTTTATATGTAACACTCGACTCTTTTAGAAAGAAATATCATTATACTCAGCAAGCAATAAGAAGTTTATTTGAATCTTATTGACATCCTATAATATTAAGGGTTAAAATGCGAGGCATCCAAAGATTCTCCTACTGGTATTGAAGTATACCAGCAATGCATACCAAAGAAATGGATATTGCTAAATAAATCTTTCCTTGTTTCATTTCATAAATGTTGATAATATTGGATTTCGCCTTAAATTTAGTTTAAGAAAAAAAATGTTTCCATAGAAAACTACTCATAAAACCATAATCAATCTTAGTCACCATTTTTCTAAAAATTTCTACGAAATCATAAATAAATCCAGAAATTTTACTTTTCCACTTTCAAAAATTATTGGCAATATAACAAATAAGCATTCTGCAAATTTAATAACACCTATTTCAAGAGAAACAACAAACATCTATTTGTCAGCAAGCCTAACTTGATATACAAACTTTCACGACCCTATGAAATATATAATGGTGAAGGCGTGACAACTAGTGTTTTGTTATAGGTGTTAGATACAACATTTCATGATCTGAGAAATATGGATTTAAATGTAAAGTTACAATATAAGAAATAATTCTATTGTGAGTGTTTAAAGCAAATTAGAGACTCGTTATAATATATGAATTTAGGTGCATGAAAAGAAAAAAAGCAAAGCGTGGAAGAGGATAAAGGTAAAAAATTAGAGCTACCACTCCTATCTTAAAGCTGAATTCTTTTTTTTTTTAATCTTTTTCATCTTATGAGCATTCTGGTGACCCCGTTAAACTTGTGAATTCCTAAACTCCTTTAGTGAAAATAGACATTCATACTTCTTATGCTCCAGTTCATTTATTAAACCTTTTTTTTTTTTTGCATTCTTTTTAGATGAAACTTCATCCACAGACTTTCCATTTCAATTCTCCTATTCACATCCTTTAAGTTGTTTCTCACCTCCAATACAAGAATTCACGTCAATAAGCCCTCATGCATCAATTATGTTGAGACCAAAAAGGACGAGAAGGTATTTCATACAATCCCCGTTAAATCCCTATATACGAAATTAGCATATCCCTTAAAATATTAGGCTTTATTCTATTTATGGAACATCAATTTGGATTGACTAATATAAATAATAGCTAAATGGAACAACTTTAAATGAATAACATAATCAAATATGGGATAAAAAAAAACCAAACCAATAAACCCTCATACATATTAGAAAAAAAAATACAGCATATACGAGAATAGATTTGCATTAATCCCTTTCATATCAAAGAGATGATAAGATATTTTATTTTAACAATTTAGTCCAAAAGCAACTAAGCACTTTGACATATGGTTATTGTAGCACTAGAGCATTCTGAAGTGTATATGCATTGGTTGAAAAATGATGAAAATGATAAAATTTAAGGTGTAACCTATTGGATTTCCCAAAACACATAGATGCAGCGGAAATGATAAATTTAATTTTTATGGGAGTTTTCAAGATCCTGGTAGACAATCTAATGATAAAATAAAATCTTATTTTTTAGGTTTGATTAACTTTTTTAAGACTGAGTTGTCGTAAATCACAAGTCATCCAACTTAAATTGCTAGCTATTTTTTTTTTAATGTTTAAGTGTTTTTATACCATATGTTCTTAAAATTTGTATAACGCACACAAAAGAAATATAAGGCATAACATATAGTTTTGAAACGCGACCCAGTCATCGACCCGGTCAAGTGATCGGGTCTCGGGTCACGGGTCAGATGGGTTGACCCGGGTTAACAAAAAAAAGCAGCTTATATCACGTAACCATTGCTTCTGTCACGCTGCGTTCAACTACCTCCTCCCTGAATCTTTAATTTTATCCATCAAAGCCATCTCTCCTCGTCTCTCTCTCACTATAGTTACAGCTTCTAATCGTAACGCGCATTTTCTATCACGCGGTCCAGAAAAAACTTCTGATTTTTGGACAAAGAGGAAATGCAAGTGATTCGGATTCTGAATCATACAAAAGCCGTAAACAGAAAAAACACGAGGCTCGACTTGCCATTCATTGGGGCATGGAGTTGGTTTCTTTTTCTCCACCTCAAATCAAACGCATTATCAAGTGAGAACGCAAATTAACTTCCTTTCTTATTTTTTTTTTCAAAATTACCGGAAGTCTTGACTATTGATCGCAGAGAAACAACAACGATCAATAGTCAAGACGTCCTCTGCTTCTCTGCTCCTCAGCTGGGTTTCAAAGAGTTGAGTTAATTAGGTTTGCAAATTGTAATCGTCTTAATATTGCTTTGTTCTTCTTCACTCTTTAGCATTTTGGCCTTTTAAAAGGCCAAAACGACGTTGTTTAATGACTGCCAATATAAAAAAAAATTGACCGGGTCTCACCCGGGTTTGACCGGGTGGACCGGGTCCTGGGTCGACCGACCGGGTCTACGGGTTTCACCGGGCCAATTCCCAAGCGGGTTTTTGCCTCCACCCGGACTGGTCTTAGGCCCGGGTCGGCCTGCCAGGCTGGTCCGGGTTTTAAAACTCTGGCATAACATTTTATTTATAGAAAAAATCTAATAATTCTATAAATGGTAAAATATAAATTTACCTTTTGAATACATACTAGTTCAAGATAATTGTAGAAATTTATTCAATTAAGTCCCTACTTGATTTTTCTAGGTCTAAAATTGTAATTCTTTGTATTAATTAGATTTCAGTCCTAAATTTATAAATTTATTTATAATCAAGTTACACTTGATTATTTATCCTAGTTTAATTTCTGACTAATAACTCTTAACATGTGTGACCTATTACGTTCTCTAATAAGTTGGTCCAATTATAAATCACAATCATAAATAAAATATGATTAAATAAATTAAACAAATTAACTTATTATCAATTCAACAAATCAATTAACTTATATTTAAAGATCAAGTACAATGTTTAATAAAATGTTATGATCCCCCAAATATTAGAAAAGTGAAAAGTGGTTTAACTTAACTTTCCAGTGACCAGTTTCTCAGTGTAATTATTATCACATCATCAGAAATGTTTCAATTTAGATATTATAGAATGGAGTGTGTTTGCTCTATCAAATTATATTTGTTCCCAACAATAGTCATTGATTCTTTGAATAAGATTTTAAACTCTTTTCAAATCTTATTCCACTTTGCGTAAGGATTTCACAATCAACAATATTTGAGAGCATATGAAATATTTTTTCTAATTTAGCTAGAATGATGAATCCTCTCTTGATCACTCAAATATCTTCATGTAGCTCATGTTATACCTAATATATGCTTGTTTGTTACCCTTGATTAGGACAACATGTAGTCATGATCAAAGCATAACATTTCTTATGAAAGATAACTTAGTGATCTCAATTCTAGTTATCACTTACACAACTGTCATATGAGCATTTCTATAAAAACAAACAATCTTTCCATGTGAAATCTTCATGCAGATCAATTTAGTGTATATAACAAGCACCTACATATTAGTTCTAGATATCCATCACATATCGACTTATGAGAATAATTATTTCCTTTCATAAAGAAAAGAAATAATATGTACCCATTTCAGTAACTCTAATTAATTTCCAGTATTAATAAAGAATTGACTAAAAATATTTAGGTACAATGCTTTGATGTAATAAAAATCTCATAATTATAACAAGTTTATAATTTTCCTTACAAATATTTTTTTCCTAGGGACTTTATCTTTACTCTAGTTTTATTAACCAAATATTAGATTTATAAATCAAATATAAATGAATATTAAAGATAAAAAAATCTTTATTAATAATAAATATAGTTTGCATGAACAAAGTCAGTGCTATATGTAACCAATCAATTGGCTATAAGACATATACCCTAATAATCTCTCACTTATACTAAAGTTAATTGTTCATGTATCAAATATCATATCACTCTTTATAGTGATAATACTTCCACTGAGATAATAACTTAGTAAAAAGATTTATAAGACTCTCTTGAGTAGGTACTCGTTTTATCTTTACATATTTCATTTCTTTAATTCTCTAATCAAATATATTTGTTTAAGTACATGTTTATATCATTGTTGAGAATTTGATTCCTCTGTTTGTGTAATGGCTCCATTGTTATCACAATATAGGTTACTAGATCAACAATGCTAGGAATCACATTTAGTTTAGTGATGAACTTCTTGATTCAAATAACCTCTTTTTTCCCCCTCAAACATAGATGTGTACTCAGTTTCAGTTGTATAATATATCATGGTCTCTTATTTGGAAGTTTTTCAACTCATAACAACACAATTTAGAGTAAAAACATATTCTGACTGAGATCTGTTATCATCAATATTTGATTGAAAACTAGCATATGAATAACCATGAACTATAAGTTCATCTCTTTCATATATTGGAAAGACATTCTTAGTTCTTCTTAAGTATTTAAAAATGTTCTTAACTATCTTCTAGTGACCCTTATTTGGATTAGATTGGTATATACTCATTATACTCAAAGCATAAAATACATTTGGTCTTATACATTATATCACATACATAATGAATCCTATAGCCAAAGTATAGGGAATCTTTTTCATCCTATCTCATTGAATTCATGTCTTAGGACATATATCCTTGGAAAGATGTATCCCATGCAAAATTGGTAAATATACTTTTTTGGATTCTTTCATGCTAAACCATTTTAACATTTTATTTATGTACATAGATTGGGACAATTCAATCAACCTTTTAGATTTATCTTTTTAGATCTTTATTCCTAATATATAGGTTGTTTCTCTCATATTCTTCATGAAGAAATTCTTGGACAACCAGATCTTTACTGACTGGAGTAAAGAAATGTCATTTTCTATCAATAATATACCATCTTCATATAATATTAGAAAAACAACTACATATTTTTTATGAAATCAAACTGTTTGATTATATCGTCAAAATGGATATTCTAGTTTTTTAAAGCTTGATTGAGTCCATAAATGTATTTTTATATATTGCATACTTTGTTGGCAAATTTCTTAGATTCAAAACTTTTGGTTGATGTTATATACACATCTTCATAAAGATTTCCATTTAGGAAAGCGGTTTTTACATCTATTTTCCAAATCTTTTAATCACGGTATTAAGCTATAACAATTTTGACATTTATTTTCCAAATCTTCAAGTCATGGTATTAAGCTATATCAAAGAAAATCTTTAAGGATTTTAACATAGCTACCTGTAATAAGATTTCATCAAAGTTAACCTCATGTCTTTGTTTATAACCTTTGACAACTAGTCTAACTTTGTATATTTGCACATTGCCATTCATATTGTTTTTTCTTTTAAAGACCCATTTATATCCTATGGGTTTTATCCCTTTAGGTGGATCAACCAAGGTCTAGACCTGGTTAATGTACATAAAATGCATCTCAGATTTCATGTCTTAAGCTATTTCTCGAAATCAATATTAGATATTGCTTTCATATAGTTGACAGACTTATCAAGTAAGAACAATTCGTCATTCCAGCTTCCATAAAAAGTCCATATCTTATTGGTGTATGTCGTATCCTACCAAATCTACTACGTTTTTGTGCTTTTTAAGTTAAAGGTTGAACATTCAATTTTATAGTATTGGGCTCAGGTTCCATTTAGATGTCAATTTGTGTTTCTTAAACTTTTTTTAAGTTCTAATTTCTTCTCACCACTCATTTAAAAAAACAAATCCTTTCTCTAGAAATGTAGCATGTTTTAATACAAACACCTTTTACTAAATGATATTTAAAAATACTATCTAATAGTTTCTTTTGAATATCCCATAAATTAACATTTATCTGACTTAGCTATTAGCTTTTTGGATACAATGTGTTTTACATAAGTGTCACATCCTTAAATCTTTAAGTATGATAAGTTTGGTATCCTATATTTTCATATCTTATATGGAGATCAACAAATTTTGTTAGAACTCTATTTAAAAGCTAAGCAACAATTTGTAGGGCATATCCTTAAAAAGAATGTGGAAGGTCTGCATAGCTCATCATGGACCACACCATATCCAATAGGGTGAGATTTTTTCTTTTATAAACTTTATTATGTTATGGTGTTCCTGAAGGTGTCCATTATGAGAAAATCTCATTCTTTTTTAGATAATCTTAGAAATTTTGACTCAAGTATTTACCACCTCGATCGGATTAAAGTATCTTAATACTATTTCTAGCTTGTATTTCAACTTCAGTTTTGAATTATTTTAACATTTCAAGTTCAAATTGTAATCAGATACATATAACTATATCCAATATGGTTATCAGTACATGTTATGAAATACATATATCCACCTATGAGATAAATCATCATTGGTCTATACACATCTGTATGTATTATACCTAACAATTGATTAGATCTTTCACTCTCTCTAATAAATGTTGTTTTGGTCATCTTACTCAATAAATAAGCTTCACAAGTTTTATATGATTCATAATGAAAAAAGATTAAAATATCCTTCTTTATTTAACTTGGTGATTCTTGTTCCATTGATATGATCTAATCTATAATATCATAAATATGATGAATATTGATTATTCAATTTATTCTTCTTGTTGTTTATATTGAATATGGGCATTTCAAGCTTAAGTATATACAAGCAATTTGTATAAATACAAAAACCATAATAAACATCATTATTATAAAAGAAATAACATTAATCTTTAGTAATAAATTTTAATTAATTCAAAGCTAAGTAAGAAATGGATATGATGTTTCTAGAACATTCTAGAATAAAATAACAATTACTAAGTTTTATTATCATCCCACTTATCAAAGTTAATCCAACAAATCTTACTCTATTGATACACATAAGTCTATTTTATCTTTATTCAATCATAAACATACCTAAGATAGAAGCTTCAATAAGGTTTTTAGCCTTTACAATTACAATATAGTCTTTGCAATTCCTCCTCCAATGACTTTTTTTGTCACAATGATGACAAATACCCTTGTTTTTCTTGATGCTTCAAGTAGGCTTATGTGATTTTGATGCAAAGATTATAAGACCAAGTCAACTCTTAACTCATGGCCTATGACAAATCCCAGATGATCCAATTTCTCATATAGCCAATTATTTTTTAAATATAGGTGTTCATAAAGGAACTCTTTGTCATCTTCCAGTGGAACAATTCCTTAGAGGTTTTATACCTCTCAGTTACACTAATTATATCAAACAACTCTTTGAGATGTATAATTATAATATGGGCATCCATATTCCCATGATGTCTTTGAAGTTCAGGTAATATGCTAGTTAACATTATACATATAGCCTACTTACCATCATTATTATAAAGTTAATATTCATTCCAAACTTCGTTATCAATATCTTTATTAAGGGGATGAAGAATCAAATTTTTTAGATCATATAACATTTTTTCTTGTAAAGAACAATTCTCATATTTGATACTAGTCCAAGAAGTTTGGTCTAGTCATTTTATTAGCATCAAGTATACTATGAAGGGATATATTATTACTCATAGTGGTCTATCAACTTATTCATGTAAAGGTTGCAAGTTATTGGTTTCATGCATGCATATTTATAATTAAATTTTAAATTTAGAAAAGATCTTTAATCATAATTTGATCTCCTACCATTCAAGATAAATTGGATGAGAAAAAGATTTACAACCTAGAAGAATAGGTAGAGAAAAAGGCAAGACACGTAGATTTTATTTCACATTATACCATTTCAACCAACAAAAAAACACAATCACATTGGTTTTTTAATGTCCATAATTATACATCATGAATAAAACACATTAATATGCATAATCAAATATAATGCATGCTTCAATTCTAATTATTAACTTTATATGCAATTTTAAAATAATATTTCTAACACTTAGAAATATTATATCAAATTCAATTTGATAATTTTCCAAACTTAATAAATTTTATTCAATACATATTTTATTTGAAAACTATTTTTTAAAATTTAATAATAAATATTAATCATATTACTTTTTTAATTAACATCTAAAACTATTTTAGGATTAATTAAATAAAATTGTTTGGCTTCAAAAACTCTCTTTATTTTAGAAAAGTTATTTTTCTAAAGTAGTTTGATTAAACTTTTAATTAATTCTTAATCCAATTAGGATATTACAAAAATCGAAACAAAATGGAATTAAACACTTTAATTCAACCCTAGTCAATTTAGGAAAATTAATTATATAATTAATTTAATTTAGGATTTTAATTTTAAAATATAAAATCAACATTTTATAAATTAAGAGGTAAAATCATAATTCTATCCCAAATGCCCAAACTAAATAAGGTATAAAGTACAAGGGTAAAATAGTAATTTAGACCATAAAATATATTACATGGGTAGAATCATAATTCTACCCCTCTTCTCCTTTTTCTTTTTGCTGGTGGCTATAGCAACACAAGGGACTGCCGCTTACGCTACACAGTCACCAACATGAGGCTTTTACCTCGCGTTGAGTTTCCAACAATGCCTGGCGTTGTTGGCCATGCACTTAGCACAATTAGACATATCTTTGGCGGTTGTATAGCCATTAAACAGGATTTTAATGAGGATTCTGGCCAGATCTAGAAAACCCATCTAGATTTGATGAGAATAGTAATTGGGCATTATATTTAAAAAAAAATGAGAGAAAAATTACATTTGGAAAAAAAATTAAACATGAATTAAATTCATAATTAACGCCATCAATAATAAAAACATGCAATCAACAACCCTAATTATCTAACGATAGCTATAATATCACTATTGGATTTCCTAAACATATAAACGCAATGTAAATGATAAATTTAAAATTTTTCAGGAGTTCCAAAAATCCTGTTATACAATCTTAAGATCTTTTAGAGTGTGAGCGAGGATTACTTCAAGGTTGGGTTGTTCAAACCACAAGTCATCCAATTATCCGATCTCTAATAGTAATCCATACAAACCACTAATGAAAAATATCTTAAAACCCTTTTTAGGAGAGATGGATTATTATGTCTTTGATTGCCGACTCCTTCTTTTTGTGTTTTAGGTGTTTCTTTGTATTGTATGTTCTGTAACATCTGTACAACTTGCACACAAGAAATATAAGGTATAACATTCTATTTATAGAAAAAACCTAATAGCATTATAAATGACATAATATCAATTTGCGCTTTGAATAGTATCATATATATTATTTCAAAATGATTTTAGAAATTTATTCATTCGAGTTTCTATTTGATTTTTCAAGATTTAAAATTTTAATTCCATAAATTAATTACATTATATTCCTTAATTTCTAAAATTTATTTATAATCAAAGCACGCTTGATTAGTTATCTTATTTTAATTTATGACTAATGTTTCTTAATGGATGACCCATTAGATTCTCTAATAAGTACTTGGCTTAAATATAAATCACAATCTTAAATAAAATAGAATTAAATAAATTAAATAATTTAAATTATTATCAATTCAACAAATTGATTAACTTATATTTGAAGATTAAATACAATATCTTGCAACGTGTTATGATCTCTCAAATATTAAAAAAATCAAAAGTGATTTGACTTAACCTTTCAGTGACTAGTTTCTTAGTGTAATTATTATTTCTTCATCGGGAATGTTTCGATTTAGATATTATAGCATAGAGTGTGTATATTCTGTCAAATCATGTTTATTTTCAACACCATAGTCATTGATTTTTTTAATAATATTTGAATTTTTTTTCAAATCTCATTCCATCTTATGTACGAATTTCACAATCAATACTATTTGAAAACAAATAAAACATTTTGCCTAATTCACCTAGGGTGATAAACTCTCTTAATCACTATAAATACCTTTATATAGTTCATGTTATACCTAATGTCTGCTATTTTGTTATCTTTGATTAGAACAAAATATAGTCAGATGAAAAGATAACATTATTTATATAATATAATTTAGTGATTTTAAGTCTAAGAATCATTCATATAATTGTCACATAATCTTTACATAGATACAAGTGATTTCTCCATAAAAAATTCTCATATATATGTCAATTCAATGTCTATGTAATAATTATAACAACTTTGTAATTTTTTTTGCAAATCATTTGTTTCTAGGATTTTATTTTAATTCTAGTTTCATTAATCAAATTGATCAAATATAAATATATATTATAGATAAAAAAAAAATTCTATTAATAATAAATATATTTTATATAAATAAAATCAAAATCAAATATAACCAACCAATCAATTAGCTACTAGACATATACATGCGGGGACGCTAGCTGGGACTGCACTATCTATAAACTGATTTCCCACTACATGCAGAGACATTTCCATTTGTTTTTAACTTGGTTATCTTGACTGATCAGTTCTTACTTATGCCTTGTTACGCTAATTCCTACAGCCTCGTGCGAGCAAAACTACAAAACTACAAAATGAAAGAATAAAAGAGGTTGACAACGATGTAAGCATATCTACAATCTAAAGGAAGCCAACAAGATCTGGGCAATCTTTCACACAATCCAGGCACAATGTTTTTATGGCTAGAAGCACATATTTGTAACAATATGAAGTTTTCAGCCACTGTTTATTTCATTAGCTGACAATTTTTTGTGCTTAATTGTGGGACAATACACTAAAGCTTTTGGGAACTGTTGAAAACATTTGATTATACTGTTATCCATAACTACTTCCACCAGTAACTTTACTTCTAATAAGCCACAATCTTCCCTGCTCACCTCACACAACTATTCAATCAAGAATGCTTCTTGCTTCAGGAAGAAAAAGATGAACATACATTTATAATGTTTGAATCATATATGTACAGATAATCTAGGAAAATGTTATAGATAGCTGGATTCTATGTTATAAATCCTCCATCTTGTCTGTTTTTCCAAGCAAATCACCAGTAGGATCTACAACTTGAAGTATTCAGGAGAGAATAGTAATGCTCTCTCTTCGGGGGGAAAAGCGTCCACGTATGGCTGTTTTGGAAATCCTAAAACTATTTTGTTCATTCTGGTCATGATAATTTTACACAATAATTTAGTAGAGGACAGGAATCATCATGGGTTTCCTTTCTTTGCTGGCTGCCACTTTTCTTGGTGCATTTACGGCAAAGCTTACCGTGTGTATATAGAAGACAATTCAGATCAAATTTTAGTTCCTTTGGTATGCGATGATTGAGATGAAGATATGTCTTATTGCGGTCTGCCACTGGTGGTACCCAACCAATGGCCTTTGCAATTTCAAACACCTGCAACATGTAAGTTTTTTGTGTAAACTGGTTTGAAGTTTGAACTAGTCCAAAAGATATCTTGTGATGAAAACTTTGAAATACTGATGAACAAGATAACACTCACATGCGTGTCCACTGGGAAATCATCCTTCTGAAGGTTGAACATCAAAACACAAGCTACCTGCCGTGTATTTCACAATTATTAATTTCCTGAACAATTGGGATAGCAACACAAATGTTGAAGATAGCAAAGTTTTAACCATAATAACATATACAACTAAATAAATAAATTACCAATACAAATGAAATTTAATGTACTACCAAATCTAGTACAATTTTAATCAATTGGCAAGGTAAATTAACAGTAACTTCTGGTAACATAATGTTTGTTTACAGTAGATTCTCATGAAACATGAAAACATGCATACTAAAATAGGTGGGCTTGTGCTCATGCAAGACAAAGAAAAGAGTATTTGATTCCCAAGTTAAGGAGTAAAAATGGGTGTTCGTGAAATTAATTACATGTTAGGCAAACCAACAATCATAAAGAAAGCATGACAATTGATAATTGCAAACACTAATATTAGCTTTTTTTTGTTTTCACAGTCTACATGCTAGAACAATAGTGTTGAGGAATTTATATACGAGGACCTTGACCTTAACAGAAAAGAAAAATGCTAAAATCCCTAGGAAAAAACCAGAAGGTACTCCCCGAAATGTGTGAGCAATAAAATATCAGTTCCCACCAATCAAACAGCTCTACACTTTGATTTTGGGTGATTAAATGGGGAAAACATACTAATTCTAGCAAAAGTGACTGTTAACCAGCTTGTGTTTTTTACTATATTAGATGGCCCTCTTATTTTCTATTCAGATTACAGGAAACATTGCTGAAAGCATGGTTTAGTTCATTTCAGCTTACACATAGTCTAGTCCTGGCATTCGTTATCCAAGTTTGGAGGGAAGATAATCAAATAAAAAGGTAAAATTTTTGGTAAACAGTACTAGTCCAGCCAAATCTAGCAGATAATCAAATAACAGTTTCAAAGTTTCATTCTTGCTAACCAACTTCTGGAGATCACAAGGACAATCAAACAGCTCTACACTTTGATTTTGGGTGATTAAATGGGGAAAACATACTAATTCTAGCAAAAGTGACTGTTAACCAGCTTGTGTTTTTTACTATATTAGATGGCCCTCTTATTTTCTATTCAGATTACAGGAAACATTGCTGAAAGCATGGTTTAGTTCATTTCAGCTTACACATAGTCTAGTCCTGGCATTCGTTATCCAAGTTTGGAGGGAAGATAATCAAATAAAAAGGTAAAATTTTTGGTAAACAGTACTAGTCCAGCCAAATCTAGCAGATAATCAAATAACAGTTTCAAAGTTTCATTCTTGCTAACCAACTTCTGGAGATCACAAGGACAATTGTAGTACCATGGCTCCACCTCCCTAAAGTGTTAGATGGAGTTACTTTTCTTAGGCTTTTGGATCTACAATATATCCTTGCACGCCTGCTGGATCAACAAAATAAAATCAGAACAGAACAGCCGCAGACCAGGGCAGGACAGGCAGTGGCTGTACATCTGGGTGACATCATTATTTCTCCATGTGCCCATCTCCAAAAACCATAAGCTGAGGCTGCTTTCAGGGTAATTGGGTGTACATAAATATTAAGGATCACCAAATAGCGCTACTTAAGACTTAGGTGCAAAGTCAGTAGTCAAACTTATATTGTCCAAACATGTCCGTCCTATCTTGGCAAAACGAATTAACTATCTCTGCTTTCATACTCATCCTTTCTCTTTATGCAAGATATCATTCATGTATCCTCTTGTCAATACTCATAAACTTGCAGTAATCACTGCCCAATGTTTCTGAATTTTTTGTCTACATTGTTCCAATATTTCAATCCAGTTTCCATTACCTCTATTAGCCTTTTCTTTACTGAACTGCACTAGCAGACAGTACGGGACTCTCTCCCCCAGCATATTCCTAACTCCTTTTCTTATAAGTTTAAGAGAGTTGAAGAAGAATCTAGTTCATCAAAAAATGCCTATCTCGAAAAATAATATAAATGTTTGCATCCAAAAATTACAAAACTGTATTTTTGTGATATGACATGATTGAGTTAAATATAATTTGAATGGAAAGGCCAGAACATTGCTATCTTGCCAATAATAATAAAAAAAAAAAAAAAAAAAACTAGAATGAGGCAACATGAAATGAAATGAAATGATAATCTTCAAGTTCAGCTGATGCCTTCGCAAGGGGAAAAAAAGAGAGAGTTACTCCACCTTTCTGAAGATAATGACAATTTATTAGTATTAAAGCAAACCCTATATCCCACAAAACCTGGTAAAAAACATAAATGAACATCATAGAATTCCCAACATCTTTCCTTTTTAACTAATGTATCACATAAAAGAGAATCCAGATATGGCAAACACAAGTATCATACAGCAATGTATACAACAACAAACATGTATGTGCAAAATTAAAAACATGTACATTTTAAATTAAATCAAAGAGCAAAACTGCAACTGAGGCTTGAATTAGACATAGTGGGATATATATAATTTCCATAGCATGTGCATGAGCCTAGTTGAAGCAATGAAACCAGATAAAAGATATTAACAGAAGATGGCATAATCAAAACTTTTCATGAAAACCAAACGGCTGGCTTCCATTGTTAAAAACATTTCATGGATACCTACCAAATTAGTTATATTTTTAATTGCTAATCTATTTTTCAATTATTAGCAGATGAATAGCTAACTAATAGAATGGCATAATGATGTCATTGATAGAAAAGTTACTGTCTTGGGTCCAATTCCTTTGAAATGAGAGAGCTCAGCCTTAATTTCAGCAACTGACAAATCTCGAAGGTACTCCAAGCATAATCTTCCTTTTTTCTCCATCAAAGAACTCAATATGTTCCTAATGCAAGCAGCCTTTGTTGGAGCTAAACCTCCACATCTTATGGCATCCTCTATAAATTTTGATTCAGCAGCAAGTACCTTAAACAGAAACAACAGTAGACCATTCAAAACCAAGCCAATGCATAACAATATCAGTTCCAACAACAATTAAGAAATTCTACAAAAGTTTAATCACCCATCACGCCAAAACAAAGAACGAGCCTCATAAGAAAAAATATATATATATATATACAAGACATGAAAAATGTTGGTCCAAAAACATATCAAATTGGCTCCAACTTTCCATTTATTATCAATTAAATGAGCTGTGCCCATCAAAACCAGGTTCACTAACACTCATAAATTCCAAAAAAAATCAATTACAAGCAAAAGAAAGCGCGAGATTTGTAAGCACGGCAAATAAAAAAGGGACAAGAAGATTTACAAAAAGAAAAAGAAAATTTAAAGAACTTACATTTTCCCAAGTTGGAAAGGCAGACTTGAGATTAAGAAAAGCCCTTTGAGAATTAACCTCTGTAGTATTCTGGGATAGCACTGTTTTCACTAAACCATCCAAAACACTCTCTTCTTCTTCTTCTTCTTCTTCTTCTTCTTCTTCTTCTTCCACTTTCACCCCATTGTCATTCTTTTCATCACAATTGTTGATTAAGTGGGGGGACTCTTCTTTGTCTTGTAGAGTTATTAAATAGGGTCTCTGTTTGCGATACTTTGCAAACTCTTGAGGAAAGCCGTGGAAGGCCAAGAGAGAGTCTCGTATGGCTCTACATTCTTCAGATGTAGGTCGAGCGTGAGTTCGAAATGGCCCTTCATCTTTAATGTTGCTTATGGTTTCGGCTGGTTTTTTGTTGGTTCGAGGTTTAAGCTCATGCTGTTGCTTTCTTTTGTGTCCGGTCTGCATTTTTTTCTTTCAGTCACAGGCACAGGGGTGAGGGTTTAGATGGAAAGGCAAAAAGGTACCAAACCCTCAAAAACTATTGGTCAGAATTAGTCCTTGAACTTAATTGAGAATTTGATTTTGATCCTATTAGTTTTTAGGGTGCTTTTTCATAACCCCAGGGATTCGCCATTTAGGGATTTTTTCTGTTTCTTCTTTTCTTTCTTTGCGTTTTTGCACCCTTCTTTTTTACCAAAACTGTGTCCCTCCTCTCTCTTTTTTATTTTTTTGTATTTATTTCATTTTCGGTTTATTTTTAAATAGATTAAAAATAAATAATATAAAGGTGGATTAAGATTTGACAAATAATTTAAAATCTCACATAATGATGCCTATTTTCTAATTTTCCTTGATTTTGAAATTAAAGAGCAAAAATTCACTTTGAAAAAATAAATATATAAATTTAAAAATAATGATTCATGGCCTATATATTATATACAAAATAAATAAAATTAAAAATAATGACACGGGAAACAACTTATGAGCACTTCATTGTTTTTGCACAATACTCACCATAACACAACTTTAGCCAGGCACAAAACATTCTCCACCTCGGCCTTCTCCACTGAAGTATCGTCTCCAAATATCAGAACTACGCTATGGCAATCGGAAAGACTACATGAAAATTCGTCGTGTTTCTCTGCCATCTCCATCTAGCTTTTCATTTAGGCAGGAGCATGATCTTCGATCATACTTTATGTTTGACAAGCCATGGGCACGTCCCTCTCAAAAAAGGCAATCAAAGAAATACAATGTGTGAGTCCCACGTTGCTGCTGTACTTACTCGGTTTCTTACAACAGATGCTCCTATGTGCCTAGCTATAGTAACACACTCCATTACTAGTGCCTCTTGGAACATTCATGGGTCTTTAAAACTGCAAGCAATCTCAATTGATGTCTTCAAAAAAAAAAACAGAAAAGACCGAACAACAACTTGGTTGTTCAACCCAAACAAGAAATGAGAGAGAAGCCATGATGAACACATGAATTGTCAAGGTGAGGCGCCTGAATGTCTCAAATAAAAAAATATTTTTAATATTAACACATTAAAATAATTTAAAAATATAAAAAAAAATATTAATTTTATTAAATCCATACCTATTGTTGCATGGAGGGAGAGACCAAGTGGGAACTTTTGGAATAAACAAGATTGGTATCCTATTTTTTGACGGGATCTTTGCAAAAGACAATCAGTATCCTATTTTATGACAGGACCAGCATCCCAATATCAATACCCTGTCTGTAGAAAACTCCATCCACTTGTGAAAAAACCAAATGGGCAATGATTTATCTAACGAATTTTCTCTTTACTGAAATTTCATCCGTGTTTACATGGCGATAAAAGTCTAGTCAATCAGAACGCCATTCCCTGCATCTTATCGTTTTTTCCCTTACAGTACACAGAGGAAAATACAGATTTATAAAGGGCAGGTAAAATAACTATATACATATTGAACAAATGACCAGGGAATTGCTACGCATCAGTGCACAACTCAGCTAAAACATATCATAACTATTTTCTCATCTGCAACAGAGGCACTGGTTCCAAATCTTGATTTGATGTGAGAAAAAGAGGAGAAAACTGAAAGCTCTTTCAAACTCATCATTCCTTCACAAATTCATTTCAACCACAGTCCACACTTTTTAGAAATAAAAAGTTCAATTTCACACTGGACAGGCGAATGGCGAGCACCAGAATACATTCATGCATGTATATACAGATGTATATACATGCATGAATGTATTCTGGTGCTCGCCATTCGCCTGTCCAGTGTGAAATTGTATAACAGAGAGTACCCTACAACATCCCGAATCCAGCATAGACAGGTGAGCTTTGCCAAGTGCCAGGGGGAAAGGGGGAAGCATACCTAACTATTTATTCCCATCATAAATGTTATGTACCCAGAAAACCACTAATAGAAGAGAAGAGGACACAAGGCAACAAACGCAGCCATTCAAGAACAGGTCAATAAGGGATAACATAATAAAATTCCTGGGTCTTGGCACAAACAATGTAGTGGTCAGCTCCAATAATTATGCATGTGCATACACTTACAGAGATTGATCATATCATTAGTGAAATATCCAACAATACTAAATCCAAATTTTGTTTCTAATCTCTATTCCAAATCCTAGCTATTTATGTACATATCCAACACATTCCAAATATATTACAGCTTTGATTACCATCAATCGAACTCAACAACAATAAGAGAAAGAAAGGGGCATAAAACATATTCCCACCTTCACACCCACAAAGATGTATCAATAAACAAAAGACAATAAATAATGACAGAGACTCTACAAAAATCAAAAATTAGTGGTGTTTGGACCAGGCAAATTTCTGCCAGCAGCTCGGTGCCGAGTCCGACTGATTCCACCTGATTCCAAAACCTCTTCCCAATAAATGTCCTCGTCCTCCTCGTCTCTCCCTCTCATCATCATCAAAATCCTCTTAGCTTTCTCTCTTGCTCTATTGCTCCCTCGCTCTTCAATCTCCCTCAACACCTCCACAGCTCTTGCCTCCTTAGCCAATCCCTTAAACCTCATACTCCCATGACTCAACGCAAACAATGCAGCCACACAATTCTCCCGAATCACCTCTGAATCCCCTCCACCACCCTCCCTCAATATCCCCACCAATATTGCCACCGCATTAGCATCAAGCATGGCCGACCTCCCTTCATTACAAGCAGCCAAATTACACAACACAAGCAGCAACCTACTCGCCAGATCACCCGATTTCACCATACTCAACAACATCGAAACAGCCCCAAGTTTCACCAACTTAACCCGATTGCTCTGTATTAAACTCAAATGATACAAGGCCAATGAGGAATCATGGCGAGCTCTCTCACTCTCTGCCCTCAACATGTGCATCAACGGCTGCAACGCACCTAAAACACCAATTGCCATTTTATTCTCATCCTCTAAAGCTAAACTAAATAAAGCACCAGCCGCGTGCTCTTGCGCTTCATCAAATCCCCCTTTCAACACATCAATCAATAGAGGAATAAAACCAGACCGCACAATTTTCACCTTATTTACTTTCTCTAACGACAAATTAACAAGTGAAGCAATGGCATTTGTTTGGACAGAAAAATATCGTGACGGAACTAAAGTACGAAGAGCAGAGAGTAATCGAGGCGTACAAAGTGAAACTCTGGTTTCCTCTTTCGTTCTCGTGATCTTTCGTAGCGAAATCAGACCTTGTTCTTGATCGCGTACATCAAGACTCTTAAGCTTTTCCACTATCTCATGTTCTTCACGCGACAATTTAGGATTTTCGGTCACGGTTAGGGTTTCGGATTCCGCAATCGAATTGGACGACGATGAAGAGGAAGAATAACACGCTGGCCGAGTCGCGAGAGGCAAAGGAGTGAGTGGACTCGCTGATGGAGTGGCGGCTGTGTTGACAATTACAGATTCCTCGGAGGAGCTGGAGTAGAAATGGTTGACTCGGGGAGGCAACTCAGTGTTGGCATGGGAAAACAAAACCGGAGGGTTTTCAGCTACTGCTTTGAGCAACTCCCTCTCGGAAACTCTAATATCTGGACTTAACTGCATCGACTTGGATAACGATGATGCTGACGGGGACGAGAATTTCATTTTCTCACGGATAATTTCCTCGAGGGAGGAGTAATCCGGTGCGGGGGGGTGTTGGGTGCCTGAAGAATCACACCAGTTTTGAATCGTTGTTTTGATAGCTAAATTGGGGATTACGTTGGTGAAATCAGGAAGGGAGTTGTCTTGGAGGGTGGGGATAAAGCCTAAATCGTGACAAACTTGGACGGAGAGCCGCTCGAAGGTTTGGCCAGAGGAGACAACAACGGGGTCGAACATTAAGGATCCAGAAATGGGGCAAAGGAATTCTTTAGGAGGTTGTTGTTGTTGATGTTGGGTTTGTGTGGGTTTTGAGCGAGAATAAAAGGAGATTTTCCACCTGCGCTTCCCATTTCCACCCATGGCTTGTGATGTGAGTGAGAGAGAGAGAGATTGCGAAAGGATTGGTTGGGATTAGGATTAGGATTAGGGTTAGGATTCAGTGCATGGAGGAGAACTGATGTTTGGCTTGAAGAGACTGAGCCCGTCGTCTATTTCTACTCTACCGCGTAAAAGCAGCAGGGGCTTAGAGAGCTTGACTGTTATTTTTTCTGGATTCTGCAGGCGACGAAAGGAGAGAAGGCTTTGGACGGGAGTCGCTCGTAGATAAGCGACTACTTGCCTTAAAGTTTAACCCTGATTTCTTTGGGTATTTACGAGATTGTCTTTTCATATATATATATATATATAACGAAGGAATTGGTCTTGGTAGCTGGCAAAAGTACCTCGGCAAATTAGTTTGCTGTTTGACCAGTCATGAATGCTCTCGCTGTTGTGTTTTTTTTTTTTGCTCTAGATAAGGTGAGGTAGCATGCAAAGTATTATTGCTGATTACCACGCCAACGCAATTATTGATATACTGCTTTAATAATAATAATAATAATAATAATAATATTGTCAAATGTAATGATAGTAAAGAGCAAGGCTGGTAAAAATGTTGGCATTTCTATGGTTAGGACTTAAGAGTAATTCCACATGCTTTGATTAATCCCACTAAAATGATAGGCTAGCATGATTTACCTAAATTAATATTCTTCGAGAAATGGATAAGCGTACACTTGCTTCGCCGCGGGACGACAAAATCCTGTTTTTGATGTAAAAACAATGTTAAGAAAAAAAGTTATGGGATTTTACTTCTTGGATAAATATTGGTAATTTAATTAATATAAATAAAAAAAAATAACGACAAAAAAGCTAAAAAGTATATGACTTAAACCCATCTGAATTACTAAACCACTTAATGTTAAAAAGCAAAATTAAAAAATAATAATTGAAAAAACAATAAAAAATAGACTTCAGTTAAACTAGGCTAACTCTCAAACTCTGTGATCATAGATATAAGATTGAGATGATCTCATTGAAAATATAGCGTGAAAAAAAGTCTGAACTGTAATTTTTAATAAATCAAATGAGAACGTGATAACTCTATAGAAACAAGTTGAAAAAAAAAGAGAGCTAAAATCAATTTCTATAAAATTAAATGTTGAAAGACAAAAACTAAGAAAAAAATTAAAAAAAAACTCGATCTGAGCACAATCAGGTCAAGATGCAAAATCTCTGACCTAGTCATGATGAAAGGAAAAAAAAATATGAAGAACATTTTCTAATAAATGAAGGATGAAATTGAAATAAATCAATTTTAAAAAAATAAAAATAACAAAAGTCAACTTGCATTGACTTTTGAAACCGATGATTCTAGTCATAAACCCAAGACTAACTCTATAAAAGGTAAATCATAAAAAATAACAAAGCAAAACTCTTAAAAAAAAAAAAGCTTAAATAAAGGGGAAAAAAAGGAGCAAACTCGGGCAAATATCATAAACCTGATATAATCTCTAAAACTCGTAACTTATAAAATGAAAGCAGGAAAAAATGTTCAAATGTCAATTCCTAACAAATAAAATGAGAAAGTGATAACTTCATAGAACAAAAAAAAGAAGTTAAGCTCAATTTCTAACAAATAAAATGTTGAATGATGAAAAAATTATAAATATATATATATATATAAAACTTGATCTGAGCATGCTCGGGTCAAGATGCAAAATCTTTGATTTGGTCATGATGTCATGGTAATCTTGTTTGAAAGGACAACGAATAAAATTATGAAACTCAATTATCGAACAACCCAATATTAAATGATAAAAACAAATAAAAAAACAAAAACAAAAACAAATTCAAGTCAACCTAGGTTACTCACTAACTCGGACTATGACCAAACGATTAGGACAACTCAATAGAAATGAAAGGAAAAAAAAAGTATAAAGAACATTTTCCAATAAATGAAGGATGAAATTGAAATAAATTATTTTTTAAAAAAATAAAAATAACAAAAGTCAATCGTGACAACTTTTGAAATCGATGATTTTAGTCATGAATCCAAGACTAATCCCATAAAAAGCAAAACGTAAAAAAATAATAAAGCAAAATGATAAAAAAAAAAAACAGAAGCTTAAATAAAGTAGCAAACCTGGGCAAATATTTTAAACCTAGTCTATTTTCTAAAACTCGCAACCTATGAAATGAAAGTAGGAAAAAAAAGTCTAAATGTCAATTCATAACAAATAAAATGAGAAAGTGATAACTTCATAGAAAGAAAAATAAAAAGAAAAAATTGAAGCTCAATTCTAGAAAATAAAATGTTGAAGGATAAAAATTAAGAAAAAAGGTATAATTAAAAAATTTTGAAAAAATTTTACCTTAGCCCACCCGGGTTAAGATGCAAAATCTTTGACTCTGGCATAATATTAAGATAATCGCGTTTGAAAGAAAACTAAATAAAATCATAAAGCTCAATTATGAAACAAACCAATGTCAAAGGACAAAAATAAAAAAAAGAAGTTTAGTTAAAAAAAGCAAAAAAAAAAATCATATTCAACTCGGGTTAACCTGCTAACCTTGCAATCATGGGCACAGGATCAAGATAACACGATAAAAAAGAGAAGAAAACAAATGCAAGAATACTAATATCCAATACATCAAAATGTTGAATTATAAAATTTAAATAAATGAATTAAAAAAAAACCAAAAAAATTAACTCATGTTAACCTTTGTTCATGAGACTACACTCATTACAAAGCAAACCAAAAAAAAATAACAAAGCAAAACATATGAAATGAAAGTAGGAAAAAAAAGTCTAAATGTCAATTCATAACAAATAAAATGAGAAAGTGATAACTTCATAGAAAGAAAAATAAAAAGAAAAAATTTGAAGCTCAATTCTAGAAAATAAAATGTTGAAGGATAAAAATTAAAAAAAAAGGTATAATTAAAAAATTTTGAAAAATTTTTCCTTAGCCCACCCGGGTTAAGATGCAAAATCTTTGACTCTGACATAATATTAAGATAATCGCGTTTGAAAGAAAACTAAATAAAATCATAAAGTTCAATTATGAAACAAACCAATGTCAAAGGACAAAAATAAAAAAAAAAGAAGTTTAGTTAAAAAAAGCAAAAAAAAAAAATCATATTCAACTCGGGTTAACCTGCTAACCTTGCAATCATGGGCACAGGATCAAGATAACACGATAAAAAAGAGAAGAAAACAAATGCAAGAATACTAATATCCAATACATCAAAATGTTGAATTATAAAATTTAAATAAATGAATTAAAAAAAAACCAAAAAAATTAACTCATGTTAACCTTTGTTCATGAGACTACACTCATTACAAAGCAAACCAAAAAAAAATAACAAAGCAAAACATATGAAATGAAAGTAGGAAAAAAAAGTCTAAATGTCAATTCATAACAAATAAAATGAGAAAGTGATAACTTCATAGAAAGAAAAATAAAAAGAAAAAATTTGAAGCTCAATTCTAGAAAATAAAATGTTGAAGGATGAAAATTAAGAAAAAAGGTATAATTAAAAAATTTTGAAAAAATTTTACCTTAGCCCACCCGGGTTAAGATGCAAAATCTTTGACTCTGACATAATATTAAGATAATCGCGTTTGAAAGAAAACTAAATAAAATCATAAAGCTCAATTATGAAACAAACTAATGTCAAAGGACAAAAATAAAAAAAGAAGTTTAGTTAAAAAAAGCAAAAAAAAAAAATCATATTCAACTCGGGTTAACCTGCTAATCTTGCAATCATGGGCACAGGATCAAGATAACACGATAAAAAAGAGAAGAAAACAAATGCAAGAATACTAATATCCAATACATCAAAATGTTGAATTATAAAATTTAAATAAATGAATTAAAAAAAACCAAAAAAATTAACTCATGTTAACCTTTGTTCATGAGACTACACTCATTACAAAGCAAACAAAAAAAAATAACAAAGCAAAACATAGCATTAAAAAAAATAAGGATCAAATTTGATAGGAAAAAAACTCCTGAATGATGAAATTGTAAGAAAAAATAATCTAAAAAATGATATCAAACAAAACAAATAGTGATCAAGAAAATAAAGATCGAACTTGAAAGATTAGAAAATGAAAAGAGGTGAAATTAAAAAAAATTTAATTTTATAGATTATTCAAAATAAAAAATAGTAATTAAAAGGACATAGATCAAATATGAAAATAAAATAAAATTGAAGGAGCTGATATGAAATTTTAAAAGGGTTAACACGAGATTTAAAGAGGAGAGGGAGAAAAAAAAAAGAAATGGTTGGTAATGCCAAATCACTAACGCGTTTGGCACACGTGTCTCCCTTTTATATAGGAAAGGCAAGACCTTCCAATGCCATATCAAAAGACGGTATTTGATGGCCGAACAGTCCCGCACGAGTCACTCAAAACATATATGGTCAATTACAATAATGTCTCCGAGTAACCTTCAAATTAACATTAAAACCAATGCAAAATGATAAAAAAATCTCTTGTGAGAGAGTTATGTTGATTTTTTCTTTAAGGGCATCAAAGTAATTATACTATTTTGAAAAAATAAAAAAACCAAAATGCCTCTGAGTTATAGCATTATATTTTTTTTATCATGTAGTTAAATTAGTAATTTTATCATGTAATAAAAATTAAAATAAGTAATCTAATCTCATGCAATTTATAAATGACAATTGTGTCATGGTAAAAAGACCACATTGCTCTCAATACCTAGTTCTTATGATTTCCAGATAATTTTGTAATTATACTATTACAATGAATAAAATTTTGAGTCTCCCTGTACAATAATTGTTTTAGAGGATTTTTTTTAAAAATCTTTTTTTTTATTATTTTATTTTATTCAGTTTTTTTTTATTTGTTTGTAACTCTCCTTATTAAACATATTATTAATTTCCGTAATAATGTAAAGGTATCTGGTTGCATTGTCATAGAAGAAAACATATATTATATACAGACAGCACTTATTCCATAGATTATCTTATGGTTTTTACAATTCATTGTGCGACTTGGTACTAGTTCTTCATGACATATCCTATGGTCACATAACATTATCGAGCACGAGATTTATTATTAAAGTTGTAGAATTATAATATGATATATTATGTGATTCCACGTAATAATTTATTTTTTTTATAAAAAGACAACAATGTTTTTTAAAAATATATTAAAATAATATATATTTTTATTTTTTAAATTTATTTTTTTACTATATATATATATATATATATGATTTTATGAAGGAATTTCTGATGAGCTATTGTACTCGAACTCTTACGAGTGCAGAAGTACTAAAATGGCAGCCTTAACCGAATGAACTTTTCAACCAGTGGAGTAGAGTTAGGTAGCAACACCTTTAATACCCAGATCTCATGAGAGCAACCTTACATAGGCAAATTCCGAATCTTAGACCGACGGAACCCACGTTAATATTAATTTATTAGTTCTTATAGTATTAGACTATCATGTTTACATACATTCCCCTGCGGGTGGAATTCTTCATTTTTTAAATTTAAAAAATATTTAAAATATAGAGATTCTTTTTATAATATCATTACATTCAATCAAACTATTCGATCTTCAAACCTGTCTACCTGATTCTTTATCTACTTTGAATTTTAAATTAAATCATGTTGGAGCTGATTCAAAGTGAATTATTCAATTTAATAAATTCAAATACAACTTGAATTACTAGTAAAAGTATGATATAGTTTTTAAAAAAACTTTAAGACTATTTTTTTATATTAAAACAATGCCAGATTTGATCGACATTGTTCATCCTGCGACGTGAGTTATGGAATTCAATAAACTTAATAATTTTGTTATTTTTTTTAATTATTTTTAATTTAATTTTATGATAACATTAGATGTTTTTAAAATCGAACATCAACCATAAAAACTAAACATTTATTTGAGATCGTTATAACTTTATAGAAAGTAGAAAAAATAAACCATGAATTTCATTTTTCAACCAATCCAATATTGAATAAGAGTGAAATAAAAAAAATAATTAGAAAAATTAAAGGACCAGAAACAAAAAAAAAACATATAAAGTTTGATGGGTAAACCCACTAAACCCATGAATTAGATAGCTCAGGTCAACATGTCAAACCTGCAAACTGGGTAATGGATTTCATTGGATTTAATAACTTGCTGTTTTTTTTTCTTCTAAACTATTGTTTATTTAACTATATCAAAACAAAAATAGATAATCATAAAATTGAGCATCAAACCAATACTGAGACTTTTTTTAAAGATTATAATAACCTCATAAAAAGCAAAACGAAACAAATTATGAAATTCGGTTCTCAATCAATCCAAAATCAAATGATGAAATCGAAAAAAATGAATTTATAAAAAAAGAAAAGTTAAAGTCATACTCGTCAACAAACCAATGGACTTTCTAAAATTTAATAACATGTTTTTTTCTGAAAGTATTTTTTAACTATATTATAAAAAAAAATAAACAATCACATAATCAATTTCAATTAGAAAAAAAAAGACCCCATTAAACCCGCAAACTAGAAAACCAGGTTTACCTCGCTAGACTCGTAAATCGAGTTATTGACTCCACAACATTTATTAATTTAGTTTTCTTAAATTATTTTTTATTTAATCATTTTTTAAAAAAATAGACCATATCGCAATACTGAGATATTTTTTTTTAATATTGCAATAACTATATAAAAAGCAAATTAAAATAAATTATCAATTATAAATCTTATAAATATATCATATAAGGACTAAATTAGAAAAAAAATCAATAATCAAAGGAAAAAAAAGATCAAAATGCAAAAGAAAAAACACTATAAATAACTATTGTAATTTAAAGTGCTAATGGGTTTGGGAAAATAGTGTCCGTTTTAGCTTTAGTTATAATATAATTAAATAATTTTTTGATTGATGCTGACCATTCTGAATTTAGTAGTCTTTTTTTCTTCTTCCAAAAAGTTAATATCTTCGTAGCCAAATTTCTCAGTTTGACCTAACTCTCTTTATTCTATCTTTCAAGAAAGATTAAAAAAAAAAAGAAATTAATAATATAGTTGTGTTAAGACTTTATACTTTACTAAAAAAATCTTTGCATGTCTTTCTTGTTTGATCTTGGCCGTTCCTTTTTTCAGCTTCTGGCCATAAGAGCCTGATGTACTTTCTAGCTTTTTGGAATTTAGCTTACTTTCGTTTTTTGTTTTTCAACGACATTGATAAAAGCTTTGTTGCTTTGTCAAAAAGAAAAGCAGGAAACTTGGGTTGCTTCTCCCCTTTACCTTTCATCATTCACAAAAATCCCATCTCTATCCCTAAGACTTTCTCATGTTTATTACCGTAGAGATAAACATTTTCGGTTTGGTTCAGTTTTTATAAAAAAATAATTAAATTAAATTTTTTAGAAGAAAATCAAAACCAAACTAAAACCGGTTCAAACCAACCAGTTTTAGTTTGTTTTTTAGAATAAAAACCAGTTCAAACCGGTGTGGTTAGGTTTTTTTTCTGGTTTTTTCCGGTTTGGGTTCGGTTTTTTCAATTTCAAGCTTATAAAATTGAAACTGAACTGAACCGGTCAATTTTTTTAAAATTCTAAAACCAAAACCAAACTAAAACCGGTTCAAACCGACCAGTTTCAGGTTTGGTTCGGTTTTTATAAAAAAATAATTAAATTGAATTTTTTAAAAGAAAACCAAAATCAAACTAAAACCGGTTCAAACCGACCAGTTTTGGTTTGTTTTTTAGAACAAAAACTAGTTCAAACCGGTTTGGCTTGGTTTTTTTCTGGTTTTTTCCGGTTTGGATTCAGTTTTTTTAGTTTCAGGCTTATAAAATTGAAACTGAACTGAACCGGTCAATTTTTTTAAAATTCTAATCGGTTTTTTCACAGTTCGGATTTTTCGGTTTTTTTTCTAATTTTCTCGATTTAATAGATTTTTTAATTTTTTTACTCACCCCTAAATTATTCCTTTAGTTTTCTAAAAGCCTATAACCACCATCAATTAGGTTGGGTTGAATTGGATTTAGGGTATTACATTGTGTTGTATTTATTATGTAATATTATAATTTAAAAATAAATCATGATAATGTGTTCTAGAAGAATTCATTGTTGATCTATTTAATTAAAATAATCATAAAGCACACAAACTTATTATAAGAATCTTAGTAGTTAAGTTAATAAGAGATTAACATTATTATTGTATATTGAAACATTATATTAATTTAATATAATTTCCACACTTGTATTTATTTTAATTTAAATTCACTTATTTATTTATTTTATATTATAAGAAGTATATTACAAGAAATGTTCATCATTATCCATAAAAAAATATTTTAATTACACATATATTTGAGATAAAAACTAAGTATAATTTTTTTTCTGTAAATAAAAATCATAGGACTTATATTTGTGAATGTAAGATTAAGAATGTGAAATAATAATATTTTTTTTCTTTTTCAATTTTTTAAATTAAAACAAATCAAGGTTATTTTGTTTTCTTTTTCATTAAAATAATTTTATTTTCACCTCAAAATCATCTTTCACGTGCCTTTTGAAATAATATGTCTTATAAATGGAATTACCTTACACTTCCTTCTTCTTCTTCTTCTGTTTTTCACTCTTATTTTTATCTCATTTGAATCCTCTAAAGTTCCTAAAATGTGTGGTAATATCTCATAAAATACTTCAAAATAGAGAAATAAAATTAGACAGGGATTTTCAATTATATATATTAAATAATGAATGGAGTACTATACTACAGGAATGAGTAAAAAAACCAAAAAACTGATTAAACAGAAAAAATAGAGAAAAAATAACAAAAAAAACCGAATCATAAAAAAAAAACCTTTCACTTCGTAAACTTAAGTAATGGAGATTAAAATTTCTTACCAAACACTTACTTGTATAAAGCAGAGTAAAAACTAAAAAACAAATTAAGAACTAAATACGTTGTTTAATAACTAGGAGTTCTTAAACTTCACTTCACTCCTTTTTATATATATATATATATATATATATATATATATATATATATATTTATATATAAAAAGAGGCTGTTTGGTGCGTTCAGAAAGCACTTCCAAAAGAATTTGAATTTTTTTAATTAATATGTTTTTAATGTTTTGTAATTAATTTGATGTGCTGATATCAAAAATAATTTTAAAAAAATAAAAAAATATTATTGACATATTTTTCTGAGTGAAAATCACTTTAAAAAGTAACCACAACCACAGCTCAAATCATTTATATTTTTCACTCTAATTTTTATCTCATTTGAATCCTCTAAAGTTCCTAAAATGTGTGGTAATATCTCATAAAATACTTAAAAATAGAGAAATAAAATTAGACTAGGATTTTCAATTATATATACTAAATAATGAGTGGAGTACTATACTATTAGGGTGAGTAAAAAAACTAAAAAATTGATTAAATCGATAAAATAGAAAAAAAATAACAGAAAAAGCCAAACCGATTAAAATTTAAAAAAAGCGACCGGTTCGGTTTTATAAGTTTGAAACCGAAAAAATTGAACCGAATCGAACCCACACCGAAAAAAAAGGAAAAAACCGAGCTAAATCGGTTTGAACTGGTTTTTGTTCTAAAAAACTAAACTAAACCAAAACAGGTTGATTTGAATCGATTTCACTTCGGTTTTGATTTAAAATAAAAAAAATTAATTTGATTATTTTTTTAATAAAAATCAAATTAAATGGAAGATCGTCATCCCTAGTATGCTGGGACTGACTCTTCAACATGCCAAGTGGAATGAGTAGGTGGCAACAAACCGTGCCACATTGTCAATATCTAATAATAATATGCAATGAATTGTCAAATATGAGGTGAGCAAGCTGACGTTTGCATTTTGAGGGTACCTCTCTGAAACAGGGAGAAAGGGTCTTTACTGCAAAGAATATTTCACGTCACGTGTAGTTTCTATAAAGTTATTTTACCTGTATTTTACTGTGGATTTGAGAATTTTTTTTTTATAACAAAATAAATATACAAGCTTTTAAAATGTATATGTTTTTTTTTAAAAAAAATTTTAACTTTAAATTAAAAATTTTATATATGAATTTAATTAAATAAATAAAAAACTATCTGTGTCAATAAATATAAAAAAATATTAAAATGTCTATTTGACTCGCCTAGTTATGGGTATAATAACTTTTTTTAATGTAAAATAATTAACGTGTAGTTGTTATTAACATGGTTTGTAACATCAAGGAAAAAAAATATAATCGTGAATCAAAAGGTAAATGATCCTATTAATAAAAATATATAAAATTTTAAACTAATTTTTAACGAAGTAGAAAAATAAGATAATATTGCCATTGCTGTAGTAAAATATCACTTTTCTAGTCTTTTTATAGTAATTATTTAAAAAAAACAAAAAGTATAAAGAAAAAAAACACAAATTACAAAGGAATGAATAGAAGAATAAAAAAAATAATATAAATAGACTAAGTAAAGTGAGAAATAGTAAAAATATAAAGAATAAAAAATAATAATTTTTAAAAAAATGCGTAAAGAAAAGAAAAACTAAAAAAATATGAAAAAAAAATAAAATAAAAAATTAATAAATAGATCAAATGTAAAATAATAAAAATACCAAATATAACAAGAAAGAGTTAAAAATTTATTTTCTAAAAAAATTAAAAATTACAAATCTGACACAGCTACAGTACCTGCTATGGTAACAAAATCGAAGAAAATTTAAATTGCGCTATTTGTACATGAATTTCCTTATTTTAGGTGACCAATTGCGCTCGGTCCATTTATTTGGCATGGAAATCGAATCCACTACTCTTTCAAAAACTAATTAAATCTCAACAATCTTTTATATACGTGTCCTTTTTTT
>Ga0325411_1000197_pt1 | contig 60411 bp, 30 predicted proteins | sample PopdelMetagenome_13_FD_206181 | JGI IMG/M metagenome (GOLD analysis project Ga0325411, IMG submission 206181) | Populus deltoides microbial communities from Bellville, Georgia, United States - Xylem-PdIQD-R4 | ecosystem: Host-associated > Plants > Phyllosphere > Stem > Wood/Secondary xylem... | reverse complement strand
AAGGCCATTTCAATCAAAGTGTAAAACAAGAAGAAATTTCATGACCAATCTTAAATTCATTAGAAAAAAGTACTCTTTAGTCCGCTTATTTTTGTTTTTCTTCTTTATAGGTCCTGTAGTTTTTGAAATTTTAGTTCGGGTCCAAAAATTTATTTTGTTTGTTTTCGGTTCTTCTATGTGAGAGGGGAGAGAGAAAGTCATCGGATAACAGAGAAAGAGAGAAGAAGTTGTCGTTGACCACATTTTCTATATAAAAAAAAAAGTCTGGTCATGGTCTCAATGGGTTTCATTGAGGTATTTTTAGATCTTCATCTCGTCAGAAAAAATGAATGAAGGTTGAGAGAATTTTTTTCGATTTGATTTTATGCTTTTGGATTAGTTTAAAAGTGTTCTAGGTCGGGAAATTGATTTTTTTAAGATGTTAAAGGTGTTTTTTAGTTGTTTTCAATGAAAATAAGCTTAAAACAATATAGTGTTTTCAACCAAAAAAAACCCTAGTCTAGATTTTTTGACAACCTTTTTGATAACTATAATCTAAAATAATAGACGACGCGTTGTTTATTATTTATTTGTTTGTTTCAATGAAGGCCATTATAAATAGAAAAAAAAGGGAAGGCCAAGCACTTAGGTCTGGCTTTCTTTCGGCTTGGCTAGGGATTGGACATCACCTTTTGTGTTTTTTTTGTAATTTTTTACATGCACTAAATTTTTTTTAACATTATATTTCAGTTATTATTCAATTTACTCATAGTTCTCAAATAATATTATAGGCTTTTATCTAACATTTATTTTTCAATTATTATGTGCATGTGGAAAAAAAGTATCATGGTTAAAATGAAATTTATAATTTTTAAAATTTTTAATTACTTTTAATATGATTCAATATAGAATTTCCAGTGTATTATTTTTATAATTTTTAAATACATACCCTTCATAATAATGAAAACATTTTTTTTTAAAGAAATTTGCTCTTATGATTTTGATAATTGCTTTTCAACAGATAAATATTCAGATAAACAAATTGCCAAAAAAAGGTCTTATTAAAAGGATAAAGAGATTTTAATTGAAGAGGTTTTTGCATTTTAGATCATTACGAGAGATGAAAGAAGAAGATTGTTCATCTGCTTCACAGGAGACACTGTGATTACCTGCTAATGACATCCATCAGAAGAGCGTAAAGAATGGTTAAAGGGAAAGTATGACAAGTTCATTTCAGAAGCTGAGAACTTTTTGAGAGGAGTCCAAAAACCTGTTATCGATTTGACATCTGATGAACATACTGCAGAGAGGACAAAGCATACATCTGACGGCATTTGATTTCTCTGAGGAAGCATTCCTGAAGAATCGCATCTCACTGCGAATAGCAGTGTTATATCAGTACATATTCTTTAAGGGCTCGCAAGCAAGGAAATGGACAGAACTTTGAAGGGTCTTGAGGGTTGTAAGTATTATAGAAAGAGGTAGAGAAAAGAAGAGAATGGCGGGGAGTGGGCTTTTCTGTGGCACATTAACCTTGATTCCACAGAGATTGGAGCTACGTACAGAAGAGCACATATTTTGAAGCCCTCAAGGGAGATAAATAGAAAGAGAGCGCTTGTGCAATGATTGACTTTTCCTGGATGCTGAAAAGGCCCTCTCTATAAGCAATGATCAATGCCATATGGTTTGAACTTCATGCATTTCTGCAGCATCAATTTACTTTTTTTAATCATAACTTGAGTAGATATATAAATGGGTGGGAATTCGAAAAAGCCCTTTCCCTTCCTCCCATCTTGAGCTTTCCACCATCAAGCCTTGCTAAGGTAATTAACAGTTAAAGCAAGATCCAATGGCTGTCTTAGAGAGAGCTCCCTCATCTGTGTTCATGAAGTAAATTTGCACTACCTTGGGGGATGCATCTGCTCATGATCTGATAGAGAGAGTCTTGGGTATACTCTTGTGTAAATTATAATTTGGACCCTTTGATTTTATTAATTTTGGTAAAATCATAACCTAAGTCTTTTGTCCACGTAATATATGTCTCTCCTAAGATACTAGCTTCGTCACCTTTCAAAGGATTGAAAAAACAAAGAGTAAACAATGTTTATAGTTAATGGATCTCTTACATCCAGTATTTAATATTTCTATACGAGAAATGTTGGAAAGTGATTTTTAAAAAATTATTTTTTAAATTTTTTTGTATTTGTTTGTTATTTAAAAAAGTTGGTCAATGAAAAACACTTTCTAGTCAAAGAAAAATTTAACTTGGTTTCTAGAAAAGTGTTTTCCTTTTATCTTGGGCGGAAAACATTTTCCGGAAGTTGTGAAAAATTTAGAAATGTCATATTATTTGCTGATTATATCAAATTTGATTCTCAAACTTTTGATTGCTATATATATTTTGTTTTGAATATTTATTTTTCAATTTCATCCCTTAGAATTTAATTTTTATATTCATTTTGGTCCTCATTTTTATAATTGTTATTTACTTTTCCCTTATCATTTTTTTATTGAAATTTTTTATCTATTAAATTCAGTTCTCATTCTTTTGATTGTTACTTATTTTATTTGAAATAATATATGAAATGTTAATTATTATTATTTTAATTTCTTCATGTTTTAATTTTTTAAATTTGATTTCTATTATTTTGATTATTATTTATTTTATTTGAGATAATTTATGAAATTATATTTTTTTCAATTTCATTCTCATTCAATCTTTTAATTTGTAAGATTTGTTCCTCATTATTTTAATAAACTTGAAAAAAATTAAACATTAATAAGTTATTTTCCAGCTCATTTTCCATGACATAACCAAACACCGGAAAGTATTTTCCAACTTATTTTTCATTACACTACCAAACATTAAAAAATAATTTACTTTCTTGGAATTCACTTTTCAAAAAAAAAAAATTTCTAGCAAACTCCTTAAATATAATAATGATGAATGTCAAACATCATATTCTCTTTTACTTTTGTTTTTTTATTTGTTATAGTTGTTCCAACATGAGATTTTCTTGTTTTATTTTGTTTTATTAGGATATTTGAACGATAAAGATTGTAACTTTGGTGCATTATTATATTTTTGTTCTTATCTGTTAATGCCAAGATGGGATTTTTAATTTGTACATGTGAATTCAATTATTTGTTTGGCTGGTTTTTATTTATGTTTTTGAAATTTGAAGAAGTCCCGATATTTTAAGCTGGTTTATTTGGAAATATTATCTATTTTAATATTTTATTTTAAATATAAATTTATAATAAGTTATTTAAATTTATTTATGAATTGAATTGAATTCTTCAAGAATTCATATATATATAAACCATATGAGCTTCACTAACTACTTAATCATGAAGGAATGATCTGATTGAGAATTTATCAATACAATAAGGACCTGATTGAGAAAGAAAATAGATTGGGTCCTATAAATTATTGGCTTGTTTTGGGCCATAAGGCCCATGACCATAAAAATTCAGAAGCCCACCTGAACCTTGTGTTTTCTTCGTCAAACAAATACCAATTAGATTTATTTACTATCATTATTATTTCCACCAATAACACCGAGCTACCAAACGCTTAAAATTCTCTCAAATTCTTTTCGAAAGGCAAAAGCAAGCAGAAAGATGGGAGACGAGACGGTGAAAAACGATGCTTTGCAAGTTATTGGAATGTTTCAAGTGCTGCCTAGATTGGTCGTCTTCGATCTAGATTACACTCTCTGGCCTTTCTATTGGTACCTTTCTTTCTTTACAGCCACATGCATGCTAACATAAAGTTATGCCAAAAATTATGTTCTTTTTGTCATGTTTTCTTGTTTAATGTTGTTATTTTCATGTGGGTTTTTCATGCTTTGTTCTGTTCTTGTGTTACTGGGAAACTTTCTTGGTAAAAACTGTAACTTGGTATTATATGTGTGTTATTTGTTAAGATTGTTAGTATCAAGAAAGAATTTTTAAATTAAAATTTGAATTACTGGAGAGCTGAAATGGACTTACTAGTATGTTGGAAAAAATGTTTGTAATTTTTATGAGAATTTGGTTTTTTGTTTTAATGTTTCAGCAGTTGCTCTATTTGGTCTTTAGAACCTTGCATTAGTTTAATAAAAAAAAAGTACTATCTTTGTAGTTCTTGATTATTTAAACATTAGAATGGTTTCTTTTTATTTTCTCCTTGTGCCAATGTTTTTTTTGGTTCTCCATGGTCTAAATTTTGATTCAATTATGGTTGTTATTCAGCGAATGTCGCTCCAAGCGTGAAATGCCATCCTTGTTTCCCCAAGCTAAAGGCATATTATATGCACTCAAGGAAAAGGGGATTGACATGGCCATTGCTTCTAGATCACCAACCTCAGATATTGCAAAGACATTTATTGATAAACTAAGTCTCAAGCCAATGTTTGTAGCACAGGTGAGTCTGCAAGAACTAAGAATCTTTTTTTTATCTTTTTAAATCTTTACTGTGCAATGAGTAACAGGGGCAACCAATTTTGTTTTTTACTCAAGAACGACTAGCAGGGTCATAGTTTAGTCGAACATAGTCCTAAAAGGGAAGGAGAAAGATGTAGCATCTAACACACAGGGTTTGTAAAGTGTTGGATACTGAATTGTTTCTCGGAATAGCTCATGATGTTGAGGATTAATTTAGTGCCTAGTAACTTGATTTGAGTGATGAGCCTCTGAGTTTCATCATATCAAATAGATAAGAAACTCTTAAGTCTATTGTGTTTCTGATGATTCTTTTACACGATCTGTATTTCTGGGTCACTTCTGCTTAGTATAAGTGGCTGGTGCTTGCCTTTGATGAGAAATGAGGAATTAGGAGTTACCCGTTTGTGCCAAAAAGATTGGAATGTTCTCTCATTCTGCTAGCTCGTAGTTCTATTTTCTGTTCACTGTTGTCTCGGGGAATGTTTTGTTTTCCATGTTGCTTTTGTATGCACTTCATGTTCCCCATATGAAATTATATTCATCTATCATCAAGAGGAACTACTCCTTTGGTTGGCTTACATGGTGAGTGATTTTTTCTGACTTTTCAGGAAATATTTTCCAGTTGGACTCACAAGACAGATCATTTCCAGAGGATTCATACGACGACTGGGATACCCTTTAACTCCATGCTTTTTTTTGATGATGAGGATAGGAACATTCAATCGGTAAAAACAAAATTTTCTTGCTTCCCCTGTCTTCTAATTTTATGAGTTGGATCTTTATATCTTGTAATTTTTTTTTGTAATGAACCGCCAATTTCCCTGTCTTCTAATATTTCTTTGTGAACAGGTTTCAAAAATGGGAGTAACTAGCATTCTGGTTGGTGATGGGGTCAATCTTGGAGCACTAAGACAGGGGCTCACAGAATTTTCTCAAAATGCTAGTAAATCTGAGAAGAACAAGCAGAGGTGGCAGAAATATTCACAAAATCCAAGTTCATCTGAGAAGAAAGATGAAGATTGAACTTTTTGCACATGCGCCAACGGAACTGGAGATTAAGGCAATGAAATTGTTACCAGGCAAGGGTTGAATTTGGGAGGACACATTTTATTCGTATAAATTAAGATCTATTGTTGTATTATTTATACCAAAAGAACTCCTCAAGAGTGTTTAATTCTCGTACATGCTTCCCACATTTAATCAAGAGCATTGAGATTGTATACATGATTTTGATTCATGATTTATCTCCCATTCTTGTTCTGAAATGGATGCAATTGTAGTTCACGGTTTATTGCTGCTGCTGCCTGATTACCTTAATTCGTGTTCATTTATATCTCATCATGTAATTGTAGCTCACATTTCATTACTCAGCATCACGTGATGCAGCTGCTTCTCTCTGATTAGCAAGAACCATGGAACGGTAACATAAACTCTTGAATCAAAGGATTTAGACTGTTCTCTTTTAATTCCCCAAGGAGAAACATGTCAAGGATTACGGATGCAAAATCCCTATAATTTTGTATTCCAGAACTACAATTGACTGTTTGTCTAAATTTTCATCATTTGTCAAAGCAATTGTATGTATGATAATGTTTTGGGGTTACAACAAGGTCTGTCAACTAAACTTGGGTGACTAATTCACAAGTGTAATTTACCCTGCAGAGCTATAAAGTGGCATTTTATGGTCTGTCACTTGTTGATGGTGATCCGAAGAACATGAGCAGCAATTGCTGGCTATGGGCATCAACAATGCTTTCTCTGCCTCTCTGGTAACATGCCGTTTATTCAAAGCAATCACGTGTTCTAATAGTGCTGCATCACATGGCAATGTGAGAGGTCCATCGCCAGACAAACCAGACTCTTCTTCTGCCAATTTGAGTAGCTTTCTGAGAATTTTGCTGTGTAGTTATTCCTAAGGAAGCAAAAGTCGTTTCTGATCAGCAGAATACACCACAAAATGACCCTTCTCAGCTGGTGCGACAGCTGCTTGTATCTGTTCTCCCAAAGGGTTGTGGCAGAGTGCTTGTTTTTCTCCTAGTAGCAACTAGTTTCTGCCATCTCCTTGCCTATTTGATGATCATCCTGGTACTGATCATAAAAACAACAACATAAAAAGAAATTAATGAGATAAACAACAATGGGCTGTCAACTCCCCAAAGCGAGTGCCTTTTCACCAATCCATTAGTTAATCCAAGCAGCCCAAAATCAAAGATGCAGAACAAGGAATTGAAGAACATGATGTTACACATGAAGAAGATCTCCAAACATTACAATTACAATTACAGATATACTAAAATAGCTAGGTAAGTCATTGTCATGATCTACAATACTACAAACCTTTTTTTCTTCCAATTTTGTTCTCAAGTTTTTTTTTTTTCAATTGCAGTTTTCTATTACTAGATTGTTGACCTTTTTTTAAAAAAATAATTGTTAAGAAAATAAAAATTTCAATCAAAGAGGATTAAAGTGTAAAACAAGGAGAAACCTCATAATCTCACATTCGTGCGAAAAAAAATACTATTTAGTCCACCTATTTTTCTTTTTCTTTTTTTACTGTCCCTATAATTTTTGAAATTTTAGTTTTGGTCTAAAAATTTATTTTGTTTATTTTTCAATCCTTCAGTATAGAAAAGGAGATAGAAGGTCATCGAATAACAACAAAAGAGAGGAGTTATCATTAACCATATTTCTTGAAAAAAAAAAGCTTGATCTTAGTGTTAACGGGTTCTATTAAGATATTTTTAAACCTTCATCTCGTCATAAAAAGTGAATTGAGGTTGAGACTATTTTTTCGGTTTGTTTGTATTTTTTGATTGATTTAAAGGTGTTTTAGGTCAGGAAATTGATTTATTAAGATGATAAGGGTATTTTTTTTATTTGTTTTTCGATGAAAATAGGTTTAAAAAATAGTGTTTTCAACTCAAAAAACCCTAGTCTAGATTTTTTGACAATCTCTCTAATGATTAAAATCTTAAATAATAGACGACGCGTCGTATATTATTTAATTATTTTTAAATGAACACCGTTATAAATAGAAAAAAAAAAAAAGCCAAGCACTTAGGTCTAGCCATTTTTTGGCTGGCAAGCTACTTAGGATTGAGGTTTTTTTTGTAATTTTTTTAAACGTACTAAATGCTTTTTAATGTTATATTTCAATTATTATTCAATTTACTCATGGTTCTCAAATAATATTATAAGCTTTTAAGAGAATTCTAAATTTTATTTTTCAATTATTATGTGCATGATGTGACAAGTCTCGTGAATATTCAATTAAAATAAAATTTATGTTTTTTGTAAAAATTTAATCAATTTTTTTATATGATTTAATATAGAATTTCGAGTGTATTATTTTTATAATTTTTAAATGCATACCCTTCATAATAATGAAAACATTTTTTTTTTTAAATTGCTCATATGATTTTGATAATTCTTTTTCAACAGATAAATATTATTCAGATAAACAAATTGCCAAAAAAGGTCTTATTAATAGGATAAAGAAGAAGAATTGGTGCTTGTAAATTGAGCTCCTTTAAGTCGTAAAAAATCCGATATAGTATAGCTCCTGGTCAGCTACTTATTGTTCATCTGCTTCACAGGAGACACTGTGATTACCTGCTAATGTCATTCATTAATGTTGAACTTTGGAGTAACTTTACAACTCTGATTCTATTGTTTAGAAGCTGCAAATTGGTATTTGGTGACTTGGAACTTCATGATGGGGATCCAAAGACAATGAGCAGTGACTCCTGGCTATGGACATCAACAGTGCTTTCTCTACATCTGCAGAAATATGGTTTTCTATCAAAGAAACTACATATTTCATAAGATCTGAATCACATGGAAATGTTAGAGGCCCATCGCTAGGTGATCCAAGTTCTTCTTCTGCAATTTCGAGTAGCTCTCTGACAATATTATTGTGAAGATATTCTAAAGGAAGCGAAAACCGCTTCTGATCGGTGGAGTAAACTACAAAGTGGCCTTTCTGAGTTGTTGACGACGTACTGCAACTGCTTGTATGAGTTCTCTCAATGGGTTGTGGCAGTGTGATCCTTTTTCTCCTGATAGCAGCCAGCTTCTGCCACTTCCTTGCCAATTTGATGAGCTTCTTGGCACTAATCATCTTGTCTTGTTTCACTCTAATCTAAAGGGAAGATCTTAAGCAAGAACTAGAGGTGCGCTTCAGGCTTTAGAATACTGAACGATGATCTTGTGATGGTAGAGGCAAAGCAGGCGACTTGCTTATATACGCTCACGATCCCAGACTCGATCCCTTTCCATGGAAACAAAACCATGTGATAGGTGGGTGTGAGGGTTTATTTATGAGGAGGGCATGTTTTCTTATGTTTGATAGAAAAACCATTAAGGTGGAGCAGAGGGTGTCACATTTATTATCTCTCTGCCATGTTGTTGGACAGCAAAATACTTCAGAAGAATGCCGACTCATTACTGTAGATAGCGACAGACAGGGAGAACCACAAAAATGAAAAATTAGCCCTTGAAGACATAATCACATGGAGTTTCATGGGTCGTTCGCTCCGTAATCAATTCAGATTGTTTCATCTTACACCCTGATGGCTTGATTGTCATTTGCCAGGCATAAGAAAACATGCCGGCCTCCCAGATTGCCTCTGATATCCTCCCATCACATGGTTTTGCTTCCCTCCCTTAGGAAGAGACTCTCCACTGATTTTTTGTATATATACTCAACTCACCAGCTTTGCCTTCTACTCATCTCAAACTCAGCACTTAGTAATCTAAATCTATTCTTTTCTCTAAGATATTTCCCCTGATTTGTACACCATTAACAAGATGAGTAATATTTTAGAAGAAAAAGAAAAAAATAATAGGAAAGGAAAACAATGCCCTTGGAGGAGCAAGCATTAGGTATAAATGAGTGAGGGATATTTTGGTAATTGCATAAAAATTGATAAATATAAATAGAAAAAGAGAAGAAGAAGAAGAAGAAAAGATAAAAAATTAAAAAAGAGAAAATTTAAAGAGAAAAGGAAGAAGAAGGAGAGAAGAGAGGGAAATATAAAGAAAGGAGAAGAGAACTAGAAAAAATAGGTTTTTAAGGTAAGATGTATAATTTAATATGTATAATTATCACGACCCGATCCTCAGATCAATGACTGACACATGGGCAAAGTTCCCCTTTAGGTTTCCTTACTTATGCAAACCCAGACAAACATACAAACTTTTACCATTTAAACAAAAAAAATTAAAAGAGAGAAAACTGAAAGAGAGAAAGAAGAAGAAGAAGAAGAGAAGAGAGGGAAAGATAAAGGAAGGAGAAGAGAGTTAGAAAAAATAGGTTTTTAAGATAACATTTATAATTTAATATGTATAATTATCATGACCCGATCCCCGAATTAATGACTGACACATAGACAAAGTCCCCCTCCAGGCTTCGTTATCTATGCGAACCCAGACAAACATATAAACTTTTACCATTTAAAGTTGATTGTCTTAATACAATTTCAGAAATTATTGGAGCACTGGCTAGCCATAATGGAAAAGTATTAATTACAACCAAAAGAGTAAGTTCTCAAAGTCCAACAAAAATAACCTACTAACAAAGCTATAAACTTGAAAAAAAAAAATACCAAGAAGGTAAGTTTAACAACTCAATAAGTAGATAATATTTAATATACTCATACAAGGTAATATGACAAATAGAAACATATACAATTTTGTCTTTAAGTTCTTACAAGAACATTTCACAAATAGACCATAACAAGAAATATCATAAGGTAAGGCTCGTTAGAAAATCAAAATGCAGTGAGTATGAAGCTTCAGATTGTGGGATGATTAGTTTATATAGGTTGGTGACCCCCTTAACAACTAGAGATCAAATATGATGTGCACAAAGACTAACATTCTCTTTTAGCATATGTATTCTGACTGACATACTAAGTGGTCATATAATAATCAAACAAATAAATCATATCTCAAGACTCAATTCATGACATCAATCAAATTAGGATTTATCAAAATCATCTAAATCCAATCAATTAAACCATTACCTATAACATTTCAATCAACTCATCAATCTAACCCAAAATATAAACTTCAAAACCCTAAATTTTCTCAAATTTGAAATCTTAATTAATACCAACAATTATACACATCAAAACATAAATCTTACCGTATAAACTTATTTTTTCAAATTCTTTTCCCTTTTCTCTTCTTCTTCTTCTTCTTTCTCACTCTCGGTTTTCTCTCTTTAAATTTGATTCTTCTCTTTCTTTTATTCTCTTTCTATTTATATTTACCAACTTGTTGCTTAATTACTAAAATGTTCTTCATCAATCTGTACCTCAAATCTAATTCTCCAAGGGCATTGTTAATGCCATTTCCCATCAATTCTTTCTTTTCATTTTAAAATATTACAATCTCCCCACCTTATAAAAGTTTCATCCTCAAAAGTTGACATAAATAATTAAACACTTACCAAAAATATAAAAAAAAGATAAGGATTCTCCTCACGTATGTTATCCTCAAGCTCCTCCCACATCTCTTCCTCACGTGAATGACACTTCCATTTCACTTTCACTGAAGCTTCCCTTTAATCTAAGATTCCTCACTTGTTGTCTATATCTTCCAGTTGCACCTCATAAGTCATATAATCTCTCAATTCAATTGGTTAAACTTCTAATGCATAAGATGGATCCGACATATACTTCTATAGCATCAAAACATGAAATACCGTATAATTAGCTAAAAAGTTTGGAGGTAGTGCTAACCTATAAGCAATTGCTCCAACTCTCTCCAGAATCTCATACAGTCCAATAAATTATGGAATTAACTTGTCTTTCTTCCCAAACATGAATACTCCTTCGGTCGGTAATACCTTTAGAAACACACAATCTCCTGCTGAAAACTCTAATTCATGCCTCTTCATATCCGTGTAACTCTTCTATCCACTCTAAGTTGTCTAAATTTTTTTTTTTCTAATCACCTTTATCTTTTATGAGTTAATCTGAATTAACTCTGATCCCACTAGCCTTTTTCTCACCAACCTTAAACCAACAAATTAACAATCTACACTTCCAACCATACAAAGCCTCGTAAAACGCCATCTCAATGCTAGCCTAATAATTGTTATTGTAAGCAAATACCACTAATGGTAGAAATCTTCTCCAACCAATTTCAAAATCCATAACACATGTTCTAAGCATATCCTCTAAGTTCTGAATAATCTTCTCAGACTGACCAACTGTTTGAGGGTGAAAAGTTGTGCTCAACTACATTGTAGTATCCCATATCTTTTTGGAATTTCACCCAAACCTGTAATGTAAATTATGGACCTCTATTCGAAACTATTGAGATTGGTACTCCATCCAATTGCACAATCTCGCTAATAAATAGTTTTGTTAACATTGTATATGTACAAGTAATCTTACTAGTAGACAATTGGTTGATTTTGTCAACCTGTCAACAATTTCTCATATCGAATCGCAACCCTTCTGACTTCTAGGCAACCATGTCACAAAATCCATTGTGATTTTTCCCACTTCCATTCTGGAATCAACAATGGTTACAACAATTCAGGAGGTTTCTAGTGCTCACCCTTTACCCTCTGACAAGTCAACCACCTAGAAACAAAGTCAGTTACATTAGTCTTCATCCTACTCAATCAATAACATACCTTAAGATTTTGATACATATTGATGGAACTTGGATGCATTGTATAAACTGTCTTATGTGCCTCTGTCATCAATTCTAACCTCAAATCATCCACATCGGGTACACAAAGCCTATTTCCATACCTTAGCATATTATCTTTATCAATCACATAACCTGTAACTTTTCCTTGCTCAACCTTATCTTTAATCCTGAGTAGTGAATCTTCTCTCTTATGAGTTATTTTTATTTTATCATACAAGTCTGACTTAACCTAAGAGTGAGCAATCATTGCTCTAGCTTTATTGAGGTCAAATCTAACTCCTTCATCCACTAACTCATGGAACTCCATAATCAGAGGTCTTCATATCTCTCGAATATAAGCTAAGCTCTTAAATGATTTCCTACTCAAAACATTAACACAATATTTTTCTTGTATGGGAGGTACTGTATGGTACAATTATAAACCTTCAATAGCTTCATCAATCACATCTGCCTCACATTTAGATCCCTTTACTGAAAGATATATTTCAAACTCTTATAATTTATGAAGATCTCACAAATCTCGCTATACATGTAAAGCCTTCAAATCTTCAAAGCAAAAATTATAGTCATCATCTCTAAATCATATACAAGGTATTTTTGTTCATGCTTTTTTAGTTTTCGTGAAGCATAGGCAATAACCATGTCATGCTGCATCAAAACACATCATATCCTCATTCTCGAGACATAATAATACACTATATAACCGTCATAACTAGATGGTACTTTTAGCATAGGTGATGTAATCAATCTTTGCTACAACTCCAAGAAACTATTCTCACAAGCTTTAAACCATTTAAACGTAATATTTTTTTTATATTAACTTAGTCAATGGTGCAAAAATTTGAGAAAAGTTTTCCACAAACCTTCAATAATAACTGGCTAAACCCAAGAAACTTTTAATCTTTATCTAAACATCCTCATAACCCATGAGCCTTAATAGTCATTTTGTCTCCTAGACGGACCTATATTCAATCCCTACTATTGAAAAGACTAACCCTTTTCTCCAGGCCTCTTAAACTAGCTTACAGCCATGTCCTCTAATTCTCATGCCTCAATGAACCTAGCGCTATCAACTGCCAAGAAGTACGATGAAAACACCTGAGACACCATCATCATAAACATCAAGAATTTGAGTACTTGAATGAACCTTTTCACACTCCACTCCTCTGTTGGTAAACAATGCTCAACATACCTTGATAGTTGAGTAAATTTCAAACATACTCATCTATTTTCACACTCTTTTAAGATTGCCTCTCAAACTTATAAAGCATCCCTAACACTCCGAGGAAGAAATTTATCCAAAAACATAGTGTTAAATCCTTTCATGTCAATTGAGCCTCTGCTGGCCTCGTTCTCTTTCTAGACTTGAACTAAAAGATGGCCACATCTCCCTCCAACATAAACAATGTCAAACTTACAGCTTGATGGTCTATACACCCTAAAGCTTCACACCATCGTCGTATATCATTTAGGAACCTCTAAAAATCCTTTGACATGTCCATCCTAGTAAAGGTAGGAGGTGTCAACTTCATGAAATTATTCAACAACACATTGAGTCTGTGAACAGTATGGGATAACAATGGTATGTCTTTATCCCTCTTCTAATCTCTTTCCATACTAAACTTTATCTAGGTCAACATAGACTGGCTAAGTTGTTGGAATTCTATAACAGACTCAAGGTTTGTTACCCTTACACCTGTTTCACCAACCATATTATTCTCTTCTAACTCCTGAGGCTCCTCTTCTATTGGTGAAGGTACCTCCTCAATATGTCGAGGTGCGGGTACATTTCACCTCCTTGTCTGCCTTACAATCCTCAACTGCATAATAAAGACGTTGTCCTAATCGTCACCTACTCTACTAGTACCAGCTATTTGTTTATTTCTTGACATTTCCTTTAAGAAGTGAGAGCACTTAAGTCATGCTAGAATAATATGATGATAATTATCATAGAATTATAAAAAAGCATATCTATCACAAAACTCAAAGAATCGAAGAAGACATACTTGATGAGAATTCAGAATCTCAAAGACAACGGACAAGACGATACGGATCCTAATGCTTTATACGTTACGAAATTAATTATACTATTATTTCTTTAACCTAAGGCTCTAATACCAAGTTTGTCATAACTTGATCCCTGATACATCAATTAAATCAATTAATCTCAAAATCATTATTCCTAACAAAATCATCTAAAAACCAACCAATTAAACCATTACTCATAAAAATCAATCCATAACATTACGATCAACTCATCAATCTAACCCAAAACATAAACTTCAAAACCCTAAATCTTAAGATATTTGAAATCTTAATTAATACCAACAATTATACATAATAAAGCATAAACCTTACTTTATAAATTTATTTTCTCAAATTCTCTTCCCCTTCTTCTTCTTCTTCATCTTCCATCTCACTCTTGGTCTTTCCTCGTCAAGCCTGATTCTTTTTCTCTTTTTTTTCTTTTTCTATTTATATTTACCCAACTCTTTGTTCCATTACTAAAATGTCCTCCAACTATTTATACCTCAAATCTAATTCTCCAATTGCATTGTTGTCATTTCCCATCAATTCTTTACTTTCATTTCAAAATATTGCAATAATTGTTTTTATTAATTTACAAGTAAACATGGTTAGTATTCAAAATTTTAAGGATTATATATCCTACCAAAACAAGTGCAACCATCACAAAATTAATCCGTAATCATAATTCAATCATCTTAGCCTTAAAAATAAACATCCTTATCATTAAGATGAGTCATATGGTAACTTAAATTAATTATATTAGTAACACTTAAACTAACTAAATAATAATAATAATAATAATAAAACCATTGAGTTCAAATGTTTCACTTACATTAATCGATTACTGTTTCTTGCTACGTACGATTATTTTGTTATGAAAACATCAAGTATATTGGCCTTGAATTGAAAGGAGAGACTGTATATATGAACTATATCACTGTGGAACTAGCTCCAGACATTGGTCCCCATGATCACTGTACAACCATCTAATTCGGAAGGGCGTATGAGCCATCTTCTCCCTACTTCTGTCTGGCAGTTCTCAGACCAAAGGGTCCATTATGCTTTCACCATTCATTGACTACTCAATACGTACATTCAGCCATCGGATCCAGATTCTAACTCATGCCTGCTTACTGATTTACTTCATTTGTTGTGGATCACAGTGTCTGTTGCAGTCTCAACCAGAATCAGCTTTGATTGATCACAGTTTGCTGTTCAACAACTAGACAGAAGGTACAGGCTTAACCACCGCTATGCTATACCTTGATGGTTTTAATTTCGGACTTGAAAAAACATGCCCACCTCATAAACATCCTCTCACATCCACCCATCACATGGCTTTGCTTCCATGGAAGGCGACTGTTCACGGATTTGTTAACATATAATAGCCGCTTCCTTTGCCTTCTATCCATCACAAAACAAGCATTCAGCTTTCTTCCCCTACTTGACTCCTCTTAAGTTTTTGTGCTTAACAAACAAAATGATCAGTGCAAAGAAGCTCGTTAAACTGGCAAAGAAATGGCAGAAGGTGGCTGCTCTGAGGCGTAAGAGAATCACATTGCCACAAATGGGGACAAGCAGTTGTAGCGCATCAGAAATGGCTGATAAGGGACATTTTGTTGTGTACTCGGCTGATCATAAACGCTTTTTGCTTCCTCTTAGTTATCTTAACAATGAGATTGTCAGAGAGCTGCTCAAACTGGCAGAAGAGGAGTTTGGACTGCCTAGCGATGGGCCTCTCACGTTGCCCTGCGATGCAGAGCTTATAGAATATGCAGTTGCTTTAATCAAACAGAGAGTCACAAGAGATGTAGAGAAGGCATTGTTGGTGTCCTTAGCCAGCAGTCGCTGCTCATTGTCTTCTGATGTCCATCATCAAGTAACAGACCATCAATTACCAATCTGCAGCTTCTGACGAGCAGAGTTAGATTTGTAAAGAATGCAAACAACTAGATAAATTTTGTAGAATATTTTCATTATCAATGATACAAATTTAGTGAATTCACCAGAAATTCTGGTTTAATGATATAAATAGTATTGTGATTTTGCATTATAAACGTCTCATCATATTTTCTCCTCAACTATCCTGAAAAGCGAAGATAAGATTTTTTTTTTCTCTTCTTGAACAAGAAGTCTCGAGTTGTATGAGCAATCACTTCTTAGAGAACTTCCAAGTCTTAAAGGAAAAACATAGCTTTTATTTATTTGCCTAAAGTCTAATCAGCCTTCCAAGGTCTAAGCCTTGTGAATCAGACTCCTTCAAACATTTACTCAAGGAATCAACTAAATGTAAGTTTAATGTGCTTCGAAGTTATAAGTTGCGCTATTATATTTATGTAAATATATATCTATTATTAATAAAAACTTAATTTATTTTTAATATTTATATAATATTAGATTAATAAATATAATATTTAATTTATAAATCTAGAGTAAAGATAAAGTTCATGAAATAAAAATATTTTGCAAAGAAAATTATAAAGTTGTTATAATTATGAGATTCATGTTGCATCAAAACATTATTACTAAAATGTCTATGATTAATACTCTTTTAAATACTAAACATTTATTAGAGTCATAGAGACTAATATGTGTTATGTTTTTTTTTTTATGAAAGGAAGCAGTTGTTCTCATAATTTGAAGTATAAGAGATACTTAAGACTAAAATATGTAGGTGTTTGTCATAAGACATGTACACTGAACTGATCCGCATGAGAATCTCACATGGAAAGATCACTTATGTCTATGAAAAGACTCACGTGACGGTTGTGTAAGTAATTCTTAAACTTGACATTACTAAGTTATCTTATATATAAAATGTTATGCTTTGGTCCTGTTACATGTTATCTTAATTAAGGTAATGAAGGAACAGATATTTGGGTATAACATGAATTATATAAAGGTACTTGAGTGATTAAGGATTCATCTCTGTAGGTGAATTAGAGAAAATATCTCATCTGTTCTCAAATAATATTGACTAAGAAATCCTTGGCCAAGATGGAATGAGATTTAAAAAGAATTTCAAATTTTATTCAAATGATCAATGACTAACATGGCAGACATACTCTATGTTTTAATGTTAAATCGGAACATTATTGATGAAAGGATATTAATTACACTAAGAAACCAATCACTGAAAAGTTAAGTCAAACCAATCATGACTTTTTTAATATTTGAGGACCATGACACGTTGCTAGACAATACACCTGATCTTCAGATATAAATTAATCAATTGTTGAATTGATAATAAATTAAATTGTTTAATTCTATTTAATTAGAATTATAATTTATATCCAGGTCAATCTATTAGGAACCTAATATGGGTCACACACATTAAGAACCATTAGTCAGAAATTAAACTGAGATGATTTAATTAAATATAACTTGATTAAAATATATTTTAGAAATTAAGTACTAGAATATAATTAATATAAGGATTATATTTCTAGACCTAGAACAATCAAGTAAGGACTTCATTGAGTTAATCTCTAAAATTTTCCTGAATTAATATATGAATATTATTTAAGGGAAAAATTAATATTTTATCAATTTATAGGGTTTTTTAGATTTTCCTATAAATGATAAGTTATGCCTCTTATTTCTTAGTGATTGTCTGTTAAACTGAAAAATTATGCAAGTCATAGAATAGAGAGTTAGCATTCTAGATATAACAATCATTCTCTTCTAAATAGGGATTTAGGAGATTTCTTACTAGTAGTTTGTGTGGATTACTGTTAAAGGCGAGACAATTGAAAGGTTTGTGGGTTAGAACAACCTGACCCTTAAGGAATTATTCAAAACCGAAGAAAATCATATCTTTAAATAATAAATCTCTAATCAATTTTAGATCTGTCTAACAAGATCCTAAAAACTCCCGAATAATTTTTTTTATTGTTTTTACTGCGTGTATGATGATCAAGAACACAACACTAAAATCACAAGACATCATCACATGACCTCTCCAGATATGATCTTAAAATTTCCCCTTCTTAGAAGTTCCAGTTTGAACCAGAAGGTCTAGATTAGGCCTGGAAATGGGATTACCAACCTACTGGAATCATAGGTAGCAACAAACACTGTCTTGTGGCTATTGGAGAAATCATAATGATCACTGTCTAAAATAATCAATAACAATCATTTGATAGTTGATCTTCTATTTCACAATAATTATCAGGAAAATATTATTTAGTGTTTAACCACACTGATCAACCACGTGCTTCATGCTATGTTTGTCGAAATGACTCTATGGCAATGGCTACAGATAATAGCGTACTCATGCCTCATCACAGCAATAACTAATCTCCTTCGATGTGCATTTCTAACCAGCAAACGAATCTGGTTTCCATTTTCTTTTCAGGTACCAAACTTTTGTTTCTTTCTAGTCCAGATGGAGCTCACAGTAGCAAGTGAATCATTGTTGAACACACACGGCCATTTTCTTAACACTCTGATCAATAATGTTTTATGATTCTAGTAAACTCCTTAAGTGGCAAAACACAATCAACATTGAGTGTACCGCACAACTCTCGAACAAGTTACTATGTCTTTTTCAAAGAAACTAGGTTTTGTTAAAGAACCAACTCAACCTAATAGTTTAAGCTATTAGGTAAGGTTCTAGAATATGATTTATATTATTCTCTAACACATCCTCTAAATAAAAGCCTTTTGAGTTTGAAATTTATACAGGCTCACATTACCTTGTGCTTAATTTTTATCAAATAAATAGGAATGGTGATATTCAAACTTGAGACCACTTGGTCATAAAAGTTTTGATATCATGTTAAAGAACCAACTCAACTCAATAGCTTAAGCTACTAGGTGAAGTCTCAGATATGATTTATATTATTCTCTAACAGATCTCACATGTGAAAAATATTTCTTGGATAAGTAAGCCGTAAGAACTCTACGTTTGCTTGTTGAATTCCTCTCCCCATATACAAATCCATCATGTGAAAGAGAAAGGGTAAGTTCAGTTGATTTTACTTTTAGCGTCAAGACTGTCAAATTGTACACAGTTCCATATCAGCTTGCTATCATTCAATCAGACAACGGAATTTATGACCTGTTAACAAAATTCATAGGTCCTGCTGCATCGAACCACAAGACAGGATGAGATACTTATCTGAAACCTTAACTTACAGATTGCCCAGTTCAGCCATAGGTCCTCACTCCTCGGGTCCACTGTATGATCATCGCTAGACTGAGGTAATCGAGTTCCAACAGAAGGACTTGTGAGCCATCATTTTCCCTACTTCTGTTCGGTAGCTGCACAGGGGCTGGGTCCACTATTCTGTCTCTCAATGAAATTTCTAGACGACAGATTTAATTTTGCACGGCTCCTCCAGCTTGCATCAATCATTGAGTATTCGTTACATGAAATCATAGAAAGCAGATACACTTTCATGTCAGGAGTATTCGTTACATGAAATCATGGAAAGCAGATACACATTCATGTCAGCTTACTAATTTATCTTCATTTTCTGTGGTTCGTAGAGGCTGTTGTGACCTGCAGTCATAAAGTCAGCATATTTTTAGTATATTTTGCTGTTAAACTAACAGACAGAATACATCATTGACAACTGCTATGCTCCACCTAGCTGGTTTGATTTCTAGACACAAGAAAACATGCCCACCTCATAAACAACCTCTTACATCCACCCATCACATGGTTTTGCTTCCCATGGAAAGGGACTGTTTATGGATTTGTTAATATATAATAGTCACTTCCTTTGCCATCTATCCATCAGAGAATCAGCATTCAACAGTCTAAATTCTAAAGATTTCTTCCTTTGATTTTTCACTAGAAAAGAATACTTCCAAGCAACAAAATGATCAGTGCAAAGAAGCTCATTAAACTGGCAAAGAAATGGCAGAAGCTGGCTGCTCTGAGGAGTAAAAGAATTGCTTTGCCACAAATGGGGACAAGCAGTTGTAGCGCATCAGAAATGGCTGATAAGGGCCATTTTGCTGTGTACTCAGCAGATCAGAAACGCTTTTTGCTTCCTCTGAATTATCTTAACAATAAGATTTTCAGGGAGCTACTCAAACTGGCAGAAGAGGAATTTGGACTACCTACCAATGGGCCTCTCACATTGCCCTGCGATGCAGAGCTTATAGAATATGTGATTGCTTTAATCAAACAGGGAATCACAAGAGATTTAGAGAAGGCATTATTGGTGTCCATAGCCATCAGTAGCTGCTCAATGTTTTCGGATCTCCATCATCAAGTAACAGACCATCAATTACCAATCTGTAGCTTCTGAAGAGTGGAATTAGAATTGTAGACACTGTATAAATTGATACAAGTATAAATTGATAAATTTTATAGAAGAGTCGGAAAAAAATTAAATTATCAAGTATATATTAATACAAATTCAGAGAATTCACCAGCAATTCTTATAGCTCAACATCACTGCATTACAATGGCCTCGTAAACATTTCCTCTTTATCAATCCATGAAGCAGATAAATGAGGATTTTTTTCTCTTGACCAAAATTTCTCAAGTTTTACTACACGAGCAGTTGTAGCACATCATCAACAGCTGAGAAGGGCCATTTTGTTGTGTACTCTGCAGATCAGAAACGGGTTTCGCTTCCTTAAGATTATCTTAACAATGAAATTGTCAGAGAAAGAAGAGTTTGGACTTTCTAGCAACGGGCCTCTCACCTTGTCGTGTGATGCAGAGCTGATGGAATATGCAATTGCTTTGATCAAACAGCAGGTCGCTTGTGATGTAGAGATGGCACTATCGATGTCCATAACAAGCAGTCGCTGCTCATTGTATTCAAATCTCCATCACCAACTAACAGATCATCAATTACCAATGTGCAGCATCTGATTAACAGGATTAGATTTGTAAACAAAGCAAAAAAAGTGTACCTGATTACTCTTCTCGATGGAAAGTACAAAACTTGAAGTTTTATAGGAAAAACAATGCTATGATTCATTTCCTTGAAGGTTTCTGAGATGTTTATACAAGTTCTTTTGAACTGTATGGATCAGAATCCTAAGAACACAGATCAACTACATAACTTCAGAAGTAAGTGCATCATTGCTTAATACTTCTGATCAAAGATGTTTATTAATTCAACAAAACCTCTAGTGATTCTCCAATTGAAACAGTGATCGATTGGTTCACATCTCAATTTTTATATTTCAAGAAACTCTTAAAGAAGGTACCATGCCCTTTCTAGAGAAGTTGTGTGTATGAAATTTATTGTTCAGGAAACTCTAGCTTGTCAAATTCTTTGCTTGTAAAATGAAACCTATCTGTTGCATGAAAGGAAACAGATGTAGGATTAGTTCAGTTGAGTTGTAGCGAATTGATACCGTCACTCCCAGACTTACAAACTGCTAATAGAATTCATAGAAGCTGCTGTGAAAAAAGATTCAAGCCACCAGGACAGGAAGAGATGACGTTCAAGATTCTGCTTACAAATTGCCTTCGATCAGATATAGGTCCTCGAGTCCACTGTACAATCATCTCTAGACTAAGGTAATCACATTCCAGGTAGGAACAGGTATGATTTTTGAGCCATCATTTTCTTGCTTCTGTTTGGCAATTCTCCGACATGATGGGTCTGATATGTTGTTTTTCTACCACAATGTTTGGACTACAATTTCCACAAACTTCCAGCTTTCAACATTCATAAAGCACTCGTTACATGCAGCCGCACAACCATGTTCAAATTCACGTCTGCTAACCAATTTATCTTCATTTTTGTGGTTCACATAGTCTGCTACTCATTCTGCTGTGATATAAAGTTACGAGTCAGCGTTATTTTGATATGCTTTGCTGTTCAACTACCAGGCAGAGGGGCAAAGAAATAACCACCCCTATGCTCCACCTTGATGAGTTGATTGCTAGACACAAGCAAACATGCCCACCTCATACACAACCTCCCACGTCCGCTAATCACATGGTTTTGCTTCCCATTGATAGGGAACGTGTGTGGCTTGGTTAATACACGATACTCCCTTCCTTTGCCTTCTACCCGTCACAAAACAAGCATTCTGTATTTCAAGTTCCTAAAGTTATCTTCCTATATTCAATCGTGAAATATTTTCCAGAAACAAGATGATCAGTGCCAAGAAGCTCATCAAACTGGCAAGGAAATGGCAGAAGATGGCTGCTATAAGGCGGGGGAAAATCGCACTGCCACAACCAGACACAAGCGGTTGTAGCACATCAACAACAGCTGAGAAGGGTCATTTTGTTGTGTACTCTGCTGATCAGAAACGGTTTCTGCTTCCTTTAAATTATCTCAACAATGAAATTGTCGAAGGGCTACTTAAACTGGCAGAAGAGGATTTTGGACCGCCTAGCAGTGGGCATCTCACTTTTCCGGGTGATGCAAAGCTAATGGAATATGCAATAGCTTTGATCGAACAGAGGGTCACTAGAGATGTAGAGAAGGCATTGCTGATGTCTATGGGTAGCAGTCACTGCTCAACATCCAAAGATCTCCATCATCAAGAAACATGCAATCAATTATCAATTTTCAGCTTCTGAAGAGTAGATTAGTTTCGTAAACGACACAAACAAGTAGACACTGGTAAATTTTGTAGGAAACTACAAATTATGAGATACATAATTCCTTTGATAAAGTTCATTGACTACAATCTACAAGAAATCTCTAGCAATTCTAGTTTAAGGATACAAGTTAAGGTACTTGCATCAATGATTTCATCATAATTTCCTTCTATGATCCTTTAAGCAAATAAAAAAGTATGGTCTGCTTGGGGCGAAAACATTTAAGAGTGCATCTGCCAAAAAAGAAAATAAAGAATAAGAATGAAAATCTCATGCGTACAAGTGAAGTAGCAATCAGTGCCATTAAACGCCATTACAACAAAGCTTCGAAGTAACATAAAGAAATTAAAGTGGCAATCACTATTGCCAGACTGCAGAAAGGAACCAGACACATGGCTTTGCACTTGAGCTACACAAACTTTACAAATATGCTCACGTGGATGCCCAGTTCTAAAAAAAAAAGTCTAACAGAATCAGAGTGTGAGACAACAATAACACAGGAACATGAGATTCACCTAGTGTTGGATTCATCTAGGTCGGTTAACTTGTCCCTTTGGTTATATGAACACACACTAACCCAAATTGCATCAAATCCTTTCTGTGATTAGCAATTGCTCGAGCTCCTCCCTCCGCCGCTCTAATTCCTGTGATTGTTAATCCATGTATGTTAATAGAGGAAAATCTTAGTTCCAACCAAAATTTGTTAAAATGATAGACAGAAACATCAATAAGTCATTAACAAGAAAGCACCATTTGTCTAATAAAACCAACTGCATACTCTCACAATGTTAACTGCTGTCCATGCACATGCACATCAGATTCAGAATCTTTAAGCCTGATTTTAAACACAGGTGAAAAGTACATCCCCGACTACTTACTGTCACCTAAATCAGAAGAATGAAAAAAGGATTCATATAAACCCTAAAACTGACTACAGAAGCCTGTTTGCTTATAGATTTGATTTAGGGTATATCAGAACCCTTTCAACAGCATTATGGTAACGAGCAATCACAGCTCATAGCACTTCAAGTTTTAGAGAGTGCAACATAATTTGATTCATTTCCTCAAATTGGCTATCCATTTCACTCTCAGATTATTAAGAGTTATTAATATATTTCTCTTCTTGCATGCATTGTACATAATAAGGATGCTTATAGAAAACTTGGAACTCGTGTTCCTGTTTGTTGCTAAAACTTCATATCATGCCATGACCTCCACAAAGTGATGGCACAGCTAACACATAATTGCAAAACTTGGAGCAACAGCATACACATACAAGCATGGAGTAAAATGCAGAATGGGGAGCTCATATGAACACTCAATACCAATCATCATTTCAGGAGCTACAGCAAAACAAAGCTTACCTCCAGATCCTTGACAGCCTGCTCCCTCGTAGTTTCTTTCTTCTGACGAGATCGTTTGAGAAAGCCAATGCACAGAATTCCCTGGAAATTGGAATCACAATCAATAGCAACACATCATTGGATTAGTCTTGAAATTCCCAAAAGGAAAAGCAAACCCAAACTCAAAGTTAGTTATTCTACTCAACCAAGCTCAACTTAAACCAAAGTCCTAGTTCATTTATTTTCTTACTGAAATAACATAAACTAGACCACAAGCAAGGAGCATATAGCTAGCTATATTTTGTAGAAGAACAAGCTCCTTCTGGTTTGATGAATAGTCAGGGAAAGCTCTCGTCATTACTGCAACACTGAAAAAAAAAACCATCATTTCAAACCCTAAGGAGATATTAATGACTCCACGCTAGCGAGCCTAATGCACATTTTGCAGCCCTCGTTAACACAAATGACTTACAAGATTTGCAGCATACCCCTCCCTGCCCAATACTCCAATATCTGCAGTATATGAATTCAAACTATTAACATTGGCACCACCAGCCAGCATAATAATTTAATTAATTCAATTCAATAAATTAGACCAAACTCCAATTTTCACACATTAAACAACAAATAATAAATAAATAAATAAATAAAATTCAAGAAATCAGAAAAAAGAACGAACCTTCCAGAACTTAATAACAAATCCCCACTCCGTCTCCGCAACCACCACAATAAACGCAATTACCACCGCATAACACCTGAATATTCCATCAAAAACCTACACAAAACAACAACCAATCAGAAATCAACACCTCGCACACTCACTCAATCACCCACCTGATGCATACATACACTTAGAGATATATAGCCTTACATCAGATCCGTCTTTAAAGGATCTAACGGCGGAGAGAACGTTGACGGCAACACAAAGAATCGCAGTGAGTGAAGTTACAAAGCTGAAACACCTACAAATTACTAACAACGGGTCCGGTCCGGGTCGAACTACGGCGGTGGCTCTTGCTCTAGAGCTTGATGACGATGCTCGAGGAAGAGCCGGAGGCAGAGGTAAGGTCTCTCTTTCTCTCTCTGCCATTGAAACTGAATCGAAAGGTGTCTATGCCCTTAAAAGAAACGTCTTTTTCATTTTCTTCTGTTTTCTGCTCTTTGATGATTTGAAGCGGGATTCTTTTCTTTCACCTGCTATTCAAGCAAGGAATGGAAGGTGGTGGCAGATTGACACGTGGCCGTTGTCGTCTGATGGTGACTGACACGTGTCTGAGGTATGATGTTTCGGGTTTTCCCTCTTCTTACAGTGGCTTTATGGGCTTCTCGTTGGCCCTTTTATTAGGAGAGCGCATCGTGTATTGGGCCCGGTTTAAAAAAGTAATGATAGCTAGCCTGGTTTTCAAAAATGAATAGTGGTGGTCAGATTTATTTATTTTTAAAGAAAAATATTCAAATAAATAAAACAAGGAGATGGTAATAATTTATATCTTTTCAGTTCAAAACTAAAATGGAATTACTATTTTTTTTTGAAATTATATGGATCTCTCATTAATCAAAAATATTTAAAAAATGATCCTTTAATTACATCTAATGACCGAAAAGAGAATATTATTTCAAATTTCATTTCATTTCGTTCATTTATTCAAGTTAATTTAATTTTGTTATTACAATAAAATTTGTTGAGTGTGTGAAAATTCTTGAAAAATAAAGTAAAATATTTATTTATTTTGTTGATATTCTATTATTACATACATGGGAGCCAGAAAAAAAATTTAAAAAGAAAAAGAAAACAAGAGAAAATGAAATTTTTAATATTGATAGTGGAGTCTATTGAAATTCTTCTCGAGATTATACGATCGATGTTCACAATTGAATTTAGGACCTGTTTTTTTGTTGAAAAATAATTTTTTTTGTTTTAAGTGAATCTTAAAAATGTAAATTATTTTCAAGTTTATTAAAATAATGAGAAACAAATCTTACAAATTAAAAGGTTGAATGAGAATGAAATTGAAAAAAAATATATAATTTTATAAATTATCTCAAATAAAATAAATAATAATCAAATTAATATAGATCAAATCTAACAAATAAAAAAATTGAAAGATGAAGAAATTAAAATAATAATAATTACCATTTCATAAATTATTTCAAATAAAATAAGTAACAATCAAAAGAATGAGGACCAAATTTTATAGATAAAAAATTTCAATTAAAAAATGATAAGGGAAAACCAAATAACAATTATAAAAATGAGGACCAAAGTTAATATAAAAATCAAATTTTAATGGATAAAATTGAAGAAAAAAATATTCAAAACAAAATATATATAGTAATTAAAAGTTTGAGGAGGATCAAATTTGATATAATCAGCAAATAATATGATATTTTTAAATTTTTCACAACTTCCGGAAAGTGTTTTCCGCCCAAAATAAAATAAAAACACTTTCCTGAAAATCAAGACAAATTTTTCTTTGATTAAAAAGTGTTTTCCGTTACCAACTTTCCTAATAATAAATAAACACATGAAAATTTAGAAAATGATTTCTAAAAAATCACTTTCCGTCAAACAAACATCTTCTAGACTAAAACATTGTCTATACCCTTAAAATGCTACCATAACAACACAAGGTCTCGAGACTATTTTTTTAAATAAAATTAATTACCAAAAATTTTTAGCTGAAATAACATAGTTAAAAAGTTATTTATAAAAATAACACAATTTATTAAGATACATATATCAATTATTTTTATATATCAATTCTCATAACATTCAAATACATTATTTAATTATATCCAATAATTTATCTTGCAAACAAGCCTACACCATCAAAACCATGAACATGTGCTCTTCCATGGGAAATGATCTCATCCATCATCAATGCCATTTCTATTTCTAGACACTTAATCATCCCAACTTTATCGAACCTCATTGGTTCCATCATGAAGCACGGTTGTGGCTCTCTGACCCCCTCGTTTACAAAAATTCACCTGATAAATTACAAAAAAAAATAATCATATATATATATATATATATATATATATAAAGAGAGAAAAAGAGGAGAGATGTCACGGTGGAGATAGAAACCAAGAGAGGGAGGGTGAGGGCGGCGCAGGGACGGAGGGAGAGAGAAATAATAAGAAATTAAATGGAAATTGATTTTTAGTAGTTATTTAATTCATTTGGTCGTAAAAATTAAAATATTTTCACAAATAAATCTTCAATTATGCTGTTTTGGCTAAAATTTTTAGCCACTATACTAATTAAAAAAGATAATAATAATAATAAAAAAAACCCTCAAATCCAAGCCAACAAGGCTGACCACTATACTAATTAAAAAAAAACATAATAAAAAAACCAAATCGAAGCCAAGAGGTTTACTGTTTTTTTTTTCTTTTCAGTTAGCTAATTCTCCTTGGACCAAAATTTGTAGAATAAGATTAATTTTTTTTAGATGGTATTATTTCCACCCTAATTATTATTTTTTTACTCAATTATTTATCATAGAGACTAAAATAATTTTATTTAATGTGTTTTTCTCGTTTTTTTTTATCATAGACTTATTTATATATCATATAAAACCTTAAATAATATAAACTAAACTTAATAAATCACTCATAATATATATAGTATCTTAAATATTGATATTTTATTTTGACTATTAAAACTCTAAAAAACTTAAAATAGGCCACTGATCAACGTGAATTCCGTGTTGCAGTTTTTCTTTGTAAATGTGCAGGTAGTGCTTACCACTGATCAACGACACAATATTGCTGATATTGGTCTTCCAGGCTCGGAACGCTGCAATGGCAAACAGCTACTTCGTTGGAACTGGGATATTCTCTAATCCACTACTTACCTCAGGCGACGGGAAGCCACAACATGCAGGTTTTGGCCATTTCCACGGGTCAAGCCATTTTTCAGCCCCAGATGCTTCATGCACTCCCTCCCTCTCACGTTAAGAGGATGGACTATTGATCTCAGACATGGATCTAAACCTCTGCAGGCAACTCAGAGAGGGATTTCGGATGACTGCACGGTACGAGCTGTATGCTGACATGCTTGCCCGTTACTTGAAGCCAGACTTCGAGGCCCAAGTCATCTCCGATCCCCTGTTACACAAGTCTCTGTAATGTCAGGTGCTGATCAAACTTCCAACTGCAGAAATACAAGTTGTAGCTCCATGATATCTTAAATGATAATCTGAAATAAGTTCATACTCGTAGCGTACGTGTGTTCATGTTTGTAAATATCCGAGCATCGTTCATCTGTTGATGCACTAAGTTTGAATGACAATAAAGAACATTGAATGAACCATTTGTGACTCTTTATGTGAAGGATCAGCTTGAATGTCTGGGATTACTCATAAATGGCTGTGAATGGACAATCAAACGAGTTGGAATAGTAATAAAAAGGTTAACTTGATGGTTGACAGTTGCTTTCAACACTAATGCCTCGTTTGTTTTGCTGGAAAGTAGTTTTTTTTGGAAAGTAAATTATTTTTTAATGTTTGGTAATATAATGGAAAATAAGTTGAAACATATTTTCCAGTGTTTGGTTATGTCATGGAAAATGAGCTGGAAAATAACTTATTAATGTTTTATTTTTCTCAAGTTTATTAAAATAATGAGGAACAAATCTTACAAATTAAAAAGTTGAATAAGAATAAAATTGAAAAAAAATATAATTTCATAAATTATCTTAAATAAAATAAATAATAATCAAATAATAGAGATCAAATCTAAAAAATAAAAAAAATTAAAAGATGAAGAAATTAAAATAATAATAATTAACATTTCATAAATTATTTCAAATAAAATAAGTAACAATTAAAAGAATGAGAACCAAATTTGATACATAAAAAATTTCAATAAAAAATGATAGGGGAAAAACAAATAACAATTATAAAAATAATGACCAAAGTTAATATAAAAATTAAATTTTAAGAGATGAAATTGAAAAATAAATATTCAAAACAAAATATATATAGCAATCAAAAGTTTGAGGACCAAATTTGATATAATCAGCAAATAATATGACATTTCTAAATTTTTCACAACTTCCGGAAAGTATTTTTCGCACAAATTTTTCAGGAAAACACTTTCCTAGAAACCAAGTTAAATTTTCCTTTGACTAGGAAGTGTTTTTCATTGACCAACTTTCTCAATGGCAAATAAACACAGAAAAGTTTGGAAAGTGGTTTTCCAGAAAATGATTTTCAAGAAACAAACATAATCTAATGTATAGTCTGATTCGAAAATGAACAGTATTTATTGATGGTTAAGTTTGTAATCAAAGTCAACCGTTAAGGTAGATGCAAATTATACCCTAGTTATAAAAGTGCGGAAGCTTATAGCTAAAGACTTAGAGGATAACCATCTAGTAAGTAGCTCAGCTTGGGATTAAGAGGTTTACTTCCCCTATGATTGCTAATATGATGGCTACTGGAGGCTTACATGATCGTTAACTTCAAGGTCTCTGAGATTAGTCGAGATGCGCGCAAGCTGACCCGAATACTATATTAATCAAAAGAAAAAACTTGAAAATCCAAATACATTATGTTTTTGGGGAGGCTAACACAACAACATATTGATTAACAAATCATATCCTTACTAGAAATCCAATTAATAAAGATTATTAAATCATTCAAATCCATCGTCACAGTTGTTCTTTACCTTGTAATATGATCTTATTAGATCTATTTTTCCCTATTTATTTTTTTTTTGGTTTTAAACCCTAATTTTCAATAAAAAAAAACACTAATATATAGTTATAAAACTTAAGTCGACATGAAAGTTATGTAAAAAGCCGTAGAAAATATTGATGTTGATGATTTAAGAAAAATAATAAAGTCTATACAAAAGTAAGTGAGATATCCATTGTTTTCCATAGATCAATATCATATATGTATAGATTCATTGAACAATCCATTCAAAGAAGCTGGTTTTCTATCCTAAAATAATTTTCAGTTGGCATATCCTTCTCTTTTATCTAACGTCATATTTCACACCACCTAAGTCCTAAACAGTGGATTTGAATTCATTGTAGTAAGCTATCTTTTAATTTGATTTATCAAAAAAAAAAAACTTTTAACGTAAAATCTAAACCATTTATCATAAAAGACAACTTTCTAAAGTGTTTTGTCCTTTGAATTTATGGCGAGCCTGAGAGGGCTGCTCATGCTCTTCTCTTGGTTTTTGCTACAAAACAATATGTGGATATAATATCCTAGTATAATGTTTGTAGTGGTTTAATATTATATTTTTAAAATGTTAAAAATATATGAAGAATTTAGATGATCTTTTAAACGTTTTTGATTTACCCATCGTGTCAAATTCAAATGTCTAATTTTAGGTATAGTAGGAATCTCAAATCTAAAAACAATGTGTAGAAATCATGTTAGACTCATGGTGTTTGAGTTTATCATGTTGTGAAACTCAATTAGCTTTGTTCCGGTGTACGTATCAAACCTAAAATGCTTGTGTGTGGTAAAAACATTAAACGCAATCTATTTTTTTTTTCTCGAGGCTGAAAGCATTATTGTCATATATATGAAAATTAAAAAAACTTGAAATATCTTTTTTTGATAGTTTATCCTTTTTTGATCTTGGGAGCAAAGAAATCTTTTTACTGGAATGAATATTATGAAAAGTTAAAAAATCCCTTAGTCAACAGTTCTAATTTTTGTTGATTTTAGAGGTAAAAAAGTACCTTGATTGTGTGAGAAATTAATTGGAAAAGATACATACACCCTCAAATAATCTTCTAATGACCATTGATTAAGATGAAAAGATCCAAATACCCATAAACTGGAAGTTTAAATTTTAATCACTAAAAAATAAAAGGGTAATGTCTGGCAGTCTTGTCAGACCCAAGCAAACAACAAACAATGAGAGAACAATTATGCACTTTAGAAGTTGATTATCGACGACAATCCAATAATGATATGGCTACGCGCATTGCATCATGTGGAAGAAGACACGCCTTCTTAATGGTGTGGGCGCCACCCTCTCGATGTGGCACGTGGACTTTTCAATTAAAAAATAAAAAATATAACATGAAGATATTAAAACACTCTTATGATTCTCTTAATTACATAACATACCCATATAAATTTTATTGTCTTAATTCACAATAAATTTTAGTATTAAAATCCATAATAATATGTTTAGAGTTAATGAAATTTCCACTGCGTTTAACTTTCTTTATAATGTTCCCAACCTTCATAAGTTTAATTAGCTATTTGATTCATTCACAGTGATTAACTTGACATAGAAATCGTTGGTCTATTTTCCATAATTGAAAAAGGTAGCAATTTTATGCACGAATCTTAATTGTAATTGTTTTTTTTTATTTAAAAACTTTCAAATACTTAAATTAATATTTTTATAAAAAAATATAATAAATAATATGCAAAAAAATATTAAATTCTAAGAACAATATTATTTATTTTTAAGATTTGATAAATGCCTTGTAAGATAAAATGATGTTATGTGTGTAAGTTTAAAATGAGAAAATTATAAATATTTTTTTTAGATGGTTTATAAGGTATTTACAACTCTGAATTTTATTTTTTAGACTGATAAATTATTCCATTCTAATAATATTAAGGTTATATTTATTTTTGTGTTTAAAAAGTATTTTTAAAAAAAATTAATTTTTTATTTGCTTCAAATTAATATTTTTTTATTGTTTTTAGATCATTTTGATGCATTGATATAAAAAATAAATTTTAAAAAATAAAAAAATATTATTTTAATATATTTTTTTAATAAAAAACACTTTGAAAAGTAATTATCATCACACTTCTAAACAGGCTCTAAGAGGGAATAAAAATTCATTACATGTGTATTAATGAGAAAAAAATATTTTTTATATAAATATTAATATTAAATAAATATATCTTATATATATTAATAAAAAAAAATATAATAGTTCATAAAAAAAAACTTTTATACAAATTAGAAATGTATATAAAATACAAACAGTATTTATTAAAAAAAGAGGCGTCAAGACATGTGACTAGAGCTGGGTCTGAAAAAAAAATCCAAACAGTATTTAACAAATCAAACACGTTGTCACAGTTTGGGCAAAAACGAAAGAAGGAAAAAAAATTGATGATGATGATGCTTATCTCAAAGTGGTCCACAGCCATTTAAAGAGCTCCACCACCACCACACCCTCTCCATCACCCTTCTCTTCCCTTCCACACCCCGCCCCCAATCTCTCCATTTCACCCACAATCCTCACCCTCTCTCTCTACATGGCTTCTATTTCACCACCATCTCCATACAAACTCACCTTCACAACCAGGAAAAGACTTCCATACCCCTCTCCAAAACCACAATTCCCTTCTCGCTACCCTCTCTCTAGGCTTCTTTCTGATTCCACTCTCTGTCGCTGCACCGACTCTTCAAATAATCCTTCGATTCAGTGGCGATGGGACGCTGCGTTGCAAGCTGTGTTTAAGAATGCGATTAAGAGTTTCGATTCGTATATGAATCCAACTAAGAAGGGAGTTGGCAATAAAGGGGTTATGGAGGGAGAAACTGGAGAGGAGGAGGAGGAGGAAGATGGAACTGTGTGGGATTGGGATCGCTGGAGATTGCATTTTGATCAAGTTGATGAACAACAACGCCTTGTTTCCCTTTTGAAGGTAAAATTGGTGTGGGGAATCAAATTTTTTTTTTTGGATTGTGGTTTATATTTTGGATTGGGAAATTGAAATTTTATGTTCTTTATGTTTTTAATCAATTAGCTGCATTTATTGCATGTGTGGAAAGATAGGGTTTGAGAGTGGGAAGTCTAATTTTTTTATGATTTTTTTTGGAACTATGATTTCTTGTGTGTTGAGTGTGCATGCATGCTTTAGTGTTTTTCTGGGTGAATTATGGTTGAGAAGTGTGAAAAAGATTGAAATTTTGAGATTAGGAAGTGGAGAAGTGCGAAAAGATTGGAAATTTGGGATTAGGAAGTGAAGCGTTGCTTTTTTCTCCAGCGTTATAGTTTATTCTTTAACTGGGAAAATTGGAACTTTATGTTCATCAGCTGGGTTTTGAAAGTAAATTTTGAATGGCTTGTTGTATTGCATGTGTTATTGTTTTTATGGGTGGAATTGTGGTTAGAAATTGTCAAAAAAGATGGGAAATTTGAGACTGGGGCAGTTTGTTGGCTTTTTTGTTTGGGGAATTTGTGCCCGCTGGAAAAGTTGATGCTTCATGCTTCTTGCTTGGACTGTATCAGAAGGGACTGATACTGCAGGCAATAAAACTACACAGCTTGTGGTTTTATTGATTTGTGTGATTGGCAAACAAAACGGAATGGAGGAAAGAGTGCAACTTTATATAAATTAAGGGTTTTCTATTAAATGCTGAAACCTTTCGCCTGCCCCGCTCTCTCTTGCAGTCACAGTTAGGCAACGCTGTAAACAGAGAGGATTATGAAGATGCTGCTAGGCTTAAAGTGGCAATTGCAGCTGCAGCTTCAAATGATACTGTTGGCAGAGTGATGTCACAGCTGAATGTGCGTAATTTGACTTGCAAGTATGGTTTACCTCAGGGATAAAATGCTTAAATTTCTTCAGTCTTCTTGTTTTTATTCGTTTTTCCTTTTTTTTGGCTGATTCAGAGAGCATTAGCACAAGAGCGTTACCTGGAGGCAGCTTTTTTACGAGATAATGCTGGTGCTGGATTGGTAAGTTCACACAAATTCTTTTTTACTTGATCAATGTACACGCACAATTTCTAATTTATGAAATATGTTCATTTTTGTAAGTGCAATAACTGCTGTACATTGCATTGGACCTTGTCAGGCTGCATAAACATTGCTGAATATTTCAGAAAACTTTGTGAGACTTGCTAGAGTGGCATCTTCATGTTTTTGGTTCTCTTTTTCTGTAGGTGTGAAGTGTTTGGTTCCTTAAGGGCAATTCTGTTTTGTTTATAGGATTCTTATTGTAACCTTTCATTTTCTGGAAATAAGTAGCAAAGTATTCTGAGTTTCAAGGGATTTTCTGCTTAGGCATTTAAATATGTAACTTTGATGCTACCTATCAAGTCTCTGTTTCAAAATTTTCCCTTTACCTTTTGCTGGGTTTCAGGTGGGATGGTGGTCTGGAATTTCTGAAGATGTTGATGATCCTTATGGTCTGATTATACATATAACCGCAGAGCATGGAAGATATGTAGCACGGAGTTACAGTCCACGGTAATTATTCACATGCTTGTTAGAGGGTTTCACTTTAATTTCACATTCATATTAAAAGTGAAAAGCCTAGCAGGTTATTTTTGGTGTTTTTTTTTTTGTTTTCACTGAAGTCTTGTTGATAAATAATTCCCCTGTTTCAGCTAATGTCTTCCATACTGTTAGGTTTTGGTGGTTTCAAGTCACAGTTCTCGGTTTTGTGTTACATGATTTGGTTAATTCCATCATATGTCCTGATTGTAGCTTGACGAGAAAAGTGAAATAAAATCATATAATCATCAAATAACAACCTAACAACTAAGTTATCAACAGTTTGTTGTATGCTGAGAACACTTCAGGTGCTCCATGTTACACTTCAGGAAACTTGCATCTTTTGTGCAGTGCTTGGCAAGTGCTCTTTATGTAGTGAATATATTTATTGCTGATACCTTGAAAAAATACTGTTAACATATTTGGTTCCATGTCTTGTCATCGCTGATAGAAGAGATTGATGAGAACAAATACAAATGGGCATGCACATGGCTAAATGGGAAAGCTATAATGTAGGTAGATCAATTTATATGATGTTATTTTTTTCTTTAAAAAAATCTTTTAGTCTTCTATTATTAGCCTGGATTTCTGTGTTTTTATCGACGTGCATGTCCAGAAGTTATCAGTGGTGAGGAAAATTCACTCTGTAAGCTTGTGGCTGGTCACTATTTTAAAGTTTATCATGGTCCTGATCTTTGCAAGCCTGGTTAGGCATGGACCGGATTGGTTGAGGAGCATGTACTCTTTTTTCATTTACCCTTTCTTATACCCTGATGGAAAAGTCTTTCAGGGCATGTAGTTAATGACGTGAATGGATAACTTGTTAATTGGAAACGAAATATGGAAAATTGAGCTTGCATATCAACTTGAGAACTGTAATCAAGGACAACCAGCCTGAAAATAATAGAAGAGATGGTTTAGACAATAATGATGCATGCCTTCTTAACAGACTGTATTACTGAAACCTTATGATATGTGGCAATTCTATTAAACAGTATGCTATGTGGTGTATTGCAGGCCCTCTTTAGACTTTAGGTGTCAAAGTATTATGTTCTAGTGCAATTGATTATAGATTTCCTTTTGTGGTAGATATTTGTCTCAAGATATTCCTGTGATGTTTTAGTTGAAATGTGTGCACATTTTAAACGCCAGAGAATGTGGCTGATGCATGCTTGTTGTTTGGAACCTTTTTTCATGTAGCAAGCCTGTGACAAGCCCTGCTGCTCTACACGTGCAATTGCTTCCTGTCAATTGTTCCTTGTTTTGGAGGTTATTGTTAACTTATCTTTTCTTTCAGACAGCTTGCTACAGCTGCAGTGGGGGTACCCCTTTTTGAGATCTTTCTTACAACGAATAAGAAAGGGGAATACAATGAACAGGTATCCTATTTCTATTCTTTTATTTTTTTTGAGTTGTGTACCTTATGCAATGAACTCGGGCTTTGACTTGATGCTTGGAGATTATTTTGATTTCTTGTACTTGCAAAATTTTAGTCATCAAAATTGAAGAGTTACACCTGAAAAAAAGAAAAGAAATTGTGCTTGGTTCCTGGTTTTAGAGTTTACCCTTTATTATGGTTTATAATTAATGTTCTACATTGCAAAGCTTTGGCTGGTTTATTTATTGTTGACATAATGCTATAGTTGTTGAGAATGTGAATGTCTAACCTTTAGAGCTTCAAGTGCTTCACCAAGAAGCTATTTCTTATTATTATTATTTCCAAAAATCTCCTTGTCTGTCATCTTCATTCTGCAAGGCTCCCTGGCCTTAGAATATAGCTAGCTAATTATGTGGTTGAATCATTAGCATGCTTTCTTTTTCAAAAAATAATGACTGAGTGCTTGCATCTAAGCAAGGATAGATGCTGCTTGATGATTAATGTGCAGGCATATATTTGTAGGTGCATTTTATATGCTTGTTAAGTGTGTTGCAGTCACACATCTACATTCCATGTGCAGGAGCAGTTAGATAATAGTGTCTGATGGGGTTTGTTTAATTTTGTAGGCTGTGTATTTGAAGAGGAAAGGACTTTTCCAAGATCCTTCTACCTTGCCCTCTAAAGCTTCGGGTGCCACCAGTCGCTTGAATCCACCAGGGCCAACTGAAGATAAAAGTGACCTATTTGTTGTGAGTACTGAAGAGGTAGATGATGCTGATGACACAGAAGATGGTTCTGATCTAGCTGAGGGACTGCCTGGCTTTCAGAACATTTTGAGAGATATGGTTCCTGGTGTGAAGGTCAAGGTTTTGAAAGTGACAACACCAGCAAAGGTGGACAAGGATTTTATATCTAAGGTGATAGAGCAAATAATTGATGAAGAAGATGATGAGAAGGATATTGAGTTAGAAAGTGAGGAAGCAGAAGATGATGGCAAAGGTGAAAGTGACCAGGAAAGAGATGAAATTGAAATGGATGCTGGTCGTGGGATCATTGATGATGAAAATCAAAGTGAAATTGCAGTTAAAGTTGTTGTTGGGGGTCTTGCACAGAAACTTTCAGGCAGCGTTCCTGCAAAAGGCTCAATTAGAGTACCAGCTAAGCTAGACAGAAAGGGACGCAAGTCATTTTCCTTTTCTATAGAGAAAGAAGTAAACCAACAAAATGCCAAGGAACTGGCTTCAGCGGACAGAAAAGCTAAGCTTCGAGGTCAACGCAGTGTGGACAATGTAATGTTTGATCTAGCCAAATTCATTGGTAGTGAGAAGATACCCTTGAAGGTTGGTTCAATGTCTAAGGTCATATCTTTGTACAACTTGAGTAACTTGAGTAGGAGATCAACTCACCATGTGCTTTTAATTGTTTGTTTTATTCTTTAAGTACAGGTGCTGAAAGATGTTGGTGAACTAATAAGTCTTACCCTCAGTCAGGCTCAAAACCGTCAACCACTGTCTGGATCAACAACTTTTCATCGAATTGAGATATCAACATCTCCTGATCCTTTAAATGGTGATTTGTTACACAGGCTGTTAAATTCTGAGCTACTATGGCTCTAGGAGATGCTACTAAGTTTCAGCTTATCGTCGTCTTGTTTGTCATGGTTTAGGAATCTTCTCAGCACTTTGTTATATTTGATTCCCTAAGCCAAAGTTTGAGTCTGAGCATAATACTGAATTAATTTTGTCAGGACTATATATTGGTGCACATGGACTGTACACCTCAGAAGTCATACACCTGCAACGTAAATTTGGTCAGTGGCAAGAAGATCATGGGACTAAGGAGTCCTCTAATCTAGAGTTCTATGAATATGTGGAAGCTGTTAAATTAACTGGAGATCCTTATGTACCTGCTGGACAGGTGCCTTTATTTGTCTCATACTTGCGTTGTGATACCTGGATAGGATTCTTGCGTCATATTATTTGGTTTGCCTTTGAGCATAACATGTATTTTTGTTTGTGGTAATGTATATTTTGTTGTACAACTTATCTGTCAACAATTTCCTTGGGCAAACCTTCTTCAGCCGCATGATGCTTACAAGTTTATTTGCATACTTTTGCAAATTGTAAATGGTTGACCTTCTGTTGCTTAGAAGCTTTGTAATCAAAGTCCTGGATTAATTGTTCCCAAATAAAAAGAGAAGTCATGGATTATTTGCAAGGAAAATTGTTAAAATATCAGTTATGGTCTTGTGGGTGTAGGTTTAGGAATAATATGGTGATTCATTTTGTTGGTACTACACTTCATGGAACCTTTATATTTGTATCACAGTTGTCTGCCTTGATCCTAACAGCTGTACTTGTATGGATTTTACAGGTGGCATTTCGTGCTAAGGTTGGGAAAAGATATCAGCTCCCCCATAGAGGCATCATTCCTGAAGAATTTGGAGTGGTGTGTTGTTAGCTTGTGAAGTTTGGTGTAGTTAAATCCATTTTTCTCTCGTTGCAAAGGCCTATGTGCTTTTTTGATTTCCTATTTGTTGAAGCACTTCTCAAGATCTTATTTGCAAACCAGATTGCTCGATATAAAGGACAAGGGAAGCTTGCTGAGCCAGGATTCCGAAATCATCGATGGGTTGACGGTGAACTTGTTATTCTTGATGGAAAGGTGTTCAGATTTTAGATTATCCTGTTTAATTTTTCTTTTTTGCCAAAAGTTTTTTTGGTATTTGATCGCCATTCCCGGAAAAGGATCCACAATCCCAGTCTAGTTTGGGATTGACCCTAGGTTGTTGCTGCTGCATCTGATATATGTTTTCCTCCAAACTATGTTCTATGCTTTTCTTTTTCTAAATAGAATGTTCATTGGGACAATTTTCCTTTCCTTCTCATTCTTTCTCCATTTTTTTTTCTTGCAGTACATTAAAGGGGGGCCTGTTGTTGGGTTTGTGTACTGGGCTCCTGAATATCACTTCTTGGTGTTCTTCAATCGTCTGAGGCTTCAACAGTAGATGCTCATCGTGTACATTATACTTGAGCTTGTCTATTCTTTCTTCGTATTTGGTTGGGTATGCTATTCCTTGTTAAAATAAATCATTTTAGTTTTGGTGAATCTTCCGTAAGATACATAATTAGTTTTTGTTTGCTCTTTTGCTGGATGACTGGTTGATCTTACTGCCTAGCATTCTACTTTTGCATGCTATTGTCAGCTCCAGATATGAGTGATTAGTTCTCATCTTGAAAGCGCTGATCCAATGGCATTGTTCTTTATTACTACTTTGCATGTGCACTTAGATAACTGCTTGAGTCTAGTCAGCAGTGGCTATTGATTTGGTATAGTCTATGGGAACTGATTACTCTGCAGGAATGTCATGCTGTCCTATGTTGCTTGTATGGGAAGTCATTGTTATTGCAGAAAGTTGGTTTGTTGCATGTGATCAAATTGTTGACGCTACTAACTTCCCTATTTAAGCTCTCATCTCCTTTCAACAAGTGTTTCCATGTTTAATTGTCATTGATGATAACAAAATGTAAGAAAAACATTTTGTTTCTTTGGTGATTTGCACTTTTAACTGGTGAAATGTCTTGTCGTAAAAGGTTGAACCTGTCATAGGATGTTCCATAATGCTTTTTTAATGCAGTAATCTGTAAGAAATCTTTTGTTGATCTTTTTTTATTTTCTTTTGCAGTCGTGAATGGCATTTTGCTACCTGTATGTTCTCCACCTTGAGCAAGCCTAGAGGCTTAGAAATCTTTCCCTGTCCAATGCACTATCAACTGACTATTGCACCTGTAAGCTTATTACTGACTGGAATTAACCCAGGAAGCTTCGAGATGTGGTAGATGCTCAGCCTTTTTCACTGCATGATTTTGAGGCACTTCTTTCCATCAGCTCATTATGCCTGTGCTAATTTTTGCCATACTGCCTCTCAATTTCGAAGTAGTATTTAGTACTTGTATTAATTATGATGCTACTTCGGTAATGATATTGATATATGTAGTTGGTATGTGAAAACACAGATGCAGAGACCAGTGTATTCGAGGGTTAATGGTTTATTTGATAGAGCAGTTGTTGGACAAGCTTGTTGCATTTTGAAAGGCCTCATGTACAATCAAGTGCTTTGTACCGATCTCTTTTTTCACTTTAATAAATTAATAAAAATGCGACCTCAACCAGTTATTTTGTAAATGTGCTGCTCCCCTTTCTTTTGCCATGTAAAGGCCTACATGATGCATCAGCTCCTGCAAAAGAAAAACAAAATCATGATTCATGAGCGGTGACTGATGAGTGGTTTCTTCCAAGTCAATGGAGTGTGATGTCACTATGATGGTTAAATTAAATGTTCATTACCTGGGGACGAGCTAAAGCACCTTCGGTGTTCCTCGCAACATGGTGAGGAACATCAAAGGGAGCACAGCCACGGGAATACACTATTACATTCTCCAGAGGGGAAAGAAATCAGCTGGTTTCTGGCTGATGAAGTTGAACAAACAAAATCCAGCACATGCCTCTGCATATGCCCGCCACCAGTATCTACATCATACCAAAATAAAAGGCTGCAAACAATCTGTCAAGCGTAATTTTTCTGTTAATTGTGATTAAGCATGCAAGAACGATGGCTATAGGTTCCCATCATCATGAACTTGTAAGCTAGAATCATGACTTGCAAAGATGGCAACAACATTGACAAAAGCAAAAGCAAAACACTCTACACGAATTGACCTTGACAGAGATATAACAAACCTCAAACCTCATTTTCGTACAATCATGTTGTCGTTATGAATTCGTCTTGGCTATTTGTCATAACCATGCTAGAGGAACAAGCATATGTACATATACTACTCGAGTGCCAGGAAACATATTTTAAAGCTCCAACAAAAGGTTCAAACAAAAAACTTAAATTTACTGATGCAGCCTCTTATAGTGTAAGCGGACTCATGTTTGATCCTTTAAATCAATTTTTTTGCTCAACTTCAACTGTCAGCACAGTGCAGCAAATGCCCAATGGAGTTCTTATATAGTTGAAACTGCATCCAACCAAGCAAAAACAGAAACACATTCAGTTCAGCATTCTCAAATATTTAACGCAGCAAGCATCAATTGAAACAAAACAAATGATTAAACCAACTCAAAAGTACCCTAGTTATCATGCTGGAGGGTTGAATCCCTCCAGCATGATACTAGGGTACTTTTCCATGTTAAATTTAATGGTGGAAAATGGTAAAAAAAATACATTGAATAGTGGTTACAAATCAAACAAGATGGCAATGATAGGCATAGGTTTCAATATCTTTGATTTCTATGATGGCTAAAGGACACACAGGACCTTTTCAACTGTGATATTATAAAAAAAATGTGAAATATATGAATGTGGATTTTGTTAGCCATGCCTTTGAGCAGGGTTCAGGGACAATTGTTTGTTACTTGATTTCAAGACTCTATCCACCCCATTCCTACTGAAGGACAACCTTTTCCAGAAGGGGCAAGGAAGGATTCTGCATTCAACACCTATAATGACATCAGGTGGAGCCAGGTTTGGAAGTGCTAGCCAAAAACATGCTCATTTGATCACATTTGAGACAAATTAGGAATGTGTGTTTGTAGAGACCGAAAACATTCTAATTCTCTGATTTATGGACTTGTGAGGCATGGCAGCAGCAGGTGCTGTCTTTGAGGGATAGATGTTGCATATCAATGACTCCTGTTCTGTTCTCCAATAGCTAAAGTTAACAGGCAAGCTTTCAAGAGAATTCCAGGAGCATGAGTATTGAGACTGGTACCGCGAGTATTGAGACTAAGGCAGCCATGCCAATTCTACTAGCAGAAGTCACTGAATTAAATAAAAAAGTTTTGGTGACAAACAATATCTCGTAGCACCTACCACCTTGACAGGGAATCCAACTCAATTCTATTATTCAATAAACAAATCCACCTAGCATAGCCTGTCCCATTTAGACTCAAGGCGCAGGAGACAGAATTTCTTAGCAGAGGCAGGAGAGGAAGCAGGAGTGGAAACCCACCCCATGACCATCCCTACTTTTAACCCTACATGATTTCTGTGAAGCCTTTTCCTTCTATAGTTATTATGTCAAACATCCAAATGTTGCAGCTGTTTATGCAATCAATATCTTCTCATGTTCCCTGGAAAATGATGTATATATGCTACTTTAATTGAAACGATACAAACTGAATGGATGGCTTAGATGTAATTAAGGTACAGCTTATTTAAGAGAATAGCAAAACTACTGAGTTTTCAATTAAAACCTAGATCTAGTTGACACTGTCAATTGTCAACATTTCGACGGAGCACAAAAAACTTGGAAAGTAAATTAAGTAAACAAGGCAGCACAGCATTTATTAGCCATTTTTAATATTGGTATATAATCAAAGTGGAAACTCTTCTGTGGGTAGGGAGGAGTATTGGTATTAAACTATGAAAGAACTTAGTTCCTAGTCAATTTGAGCAAACTGCTTATATTAATTTGATAACAAGCACGCACACATGAAGAATTCATTAATGGAATCAAAGGCAGAGCACCTGTTCTGCAATCTCTTCACGTTTGTGAACTAGCTTTTGCACTTCAGCCACACCAGATTCTTTTACCATGTTAGTCTTTGAAGTTATAGCATCCACCTGTTAATAAAACAAAAGAAACTTACAAAATATTCAACTACTTCAGATCAATATGAGTTGGTTTAGCATTATATATAAAAGTACCTTTGTTAATACATCTTCAACCTTCCTTTGCCTCGCTCCTAGATCATGCCTCCTGGATTCCACCTCCGATTTGATATTATTGAATTCTTCAGTAGCTTCCTCACACTTAGCATCTCTTTCTTTCTCTAACAGCTTTTTACACTCATCCAACTGTTGTGCTGGGAAAGGCAGAATATGCTATCGGCTCAAAAGGCATTCATTCAAAATATAAAGGAAACCAAATTAACTCAATTTTCACAAGAACGTACCTTTCACTTGCAACTCAACAAGTTTGGCACCAAGTGACTTATCCATCAGTTCATCATAACCGAGCTTAGCTTTTAAGGCCTTATAGTCCTTTTCAATTGATTTGGCAGAATTTACCTGTCAAAAGTTTCAATTGCACCTCGAGGGTTCTGGAATCAAATATTTACTGACAACATTCAAAAGCTTTATGGAATGGCAAAAGGATAATAAATATGTCATCCGAACTAATAGGTTACTGATATTACAGTAAGATACTGTTTCCCTCTTTGTGATCATAGAGTATTCTAAATGAAGCTATTAGAACAGAATATTAAATTTCAGAGGGCAAAAAAGTTTACATGTTCTCACCTGTTCATGAATTGCCTGCATCTGATTGAAGTGCTTTGACATTTTCTTAGAAGCCTGAGAGTAGAACATAAAGAAACCAGTAAGATTTTATGCATCGCTGATTATAAGACTGAGATTCCAGTAAAACTTTATGTGTAGCTTATTATCAAACAGGCAAAACACAGGAAACACCATCCAATTAAACCAGATTTGAAAAAAACAACTGTACTGCTAAAACTTGAAAAGAAAAAATCTCTTTATTTGATAAGCATTCAAGCACTGACTCCCGTTTGGTATTTGAGGAAGAAATAAATAATATATTTTTTATTTGAACAAAGCCTCCAGAGCTCAAATTTTTAATGCCATTCAAAACCATTTATCCATGAAATATTAAATTTTAGAGTCTACCTCAAGCAATTTCACAATAATTACAGTCTAAAATTCAGAAACTTCTAGGAAAACAAATATTAATTACAAATAATGCAAAGAAATTAGACTGCATTTTCATAATGCGTAAGCAAACTCCATCAAACCAGCCAAGCTCAGCAAACCCTGAAGGCAACATAGCAGTTTATGAAAAAGTACCTTCGTATAAACCTCAAGGACATCAGTCTTAGCCTGAAAGGATAGCATTGCTAATCTTTCAGCATTTCTTGCATCTTGTCGAACTGATTTCTTCTCCTCCAAAGCCCTCTTTTAATACATGCAAGGATTATTTGCATGTCAACAAGGAATCCAAAAGGAAAATAACAGTGCAAATAATGAAAAAAAAACAACAATAGTGTAGGATGCATTAAGACAGAATAAACTTGAATATGGTTGAAGTTGAATAGTGTTTAAACTTGAATACGGTTGATGTTGAACATGAATTTCATTACAAAAGAAATTAAGGGTGGTCAATAACCAAATGCAATGAGACAGCATAAAATAGGGTAACCAAAGTAAATTCAAAAACAAAAGGGGAACACTAAAACTCAAGGGTAGCCGATACAATGTACCCCACCACAAATATAGGCTACATACAATTTTCTATTAATTCATTAGAAAAAGCATTGAGACATGCACAATACAAAGAATACTTAGCTGTGTTCGGTACAGAGGGATTCAAGATTCCAGGGAGAATAATTTCCTAAAAGATGCATAAAATTGAAATTTTCAAGTTCCTTAGCTTATAAGTGTGCTGTTTGTGGTTTCATCGATTCCAAAAGCATGTTCTCCAAATTCCACGGAGGCAACGATTGCCATTTTGTGTAACCAATGCATCATATCATATCTTACAATTTAGTTTAAACCATTATGATGTAAAGTAAGGCCATCCATCTACATCTTACCATGGCTCCTATAGTTAAATAAACTTCACTAGAGCATGGCATTTTGAATTCAGGATATTTCAAGTGCTAACATAGAATGCAGTTCATTTATCAAAATAAATGGACCTCAATATGTAGAAGAAAAGATACCTGCAGTTTATCTGGTGATTGAACAATTTTTGACCTTAAATTCACATTTTCTTGAACACTTTGTACCAGGTCAAACTCGGCCCTTGAGATCTATAAAACAAAACAAGGGATGTGATATCAACAACAGCTGTTATTTAACATATTCGGTCAGCTTCATTTCCTTTTATGCTGTTATTCAATGTGTAATAGCATTTCACATAAAAATCAGCAATAATGGTGTTAATAATTGCTGTTATTTCAAATACAACGTGTTATTTCCAAGAAAAGGGGCTTTGATAGTTTGACTTTTACTCTCTCTTTTATTGGTTTTTTCCGAGATTCCACTCATCCCAGCAATTCTAACTTTTAGTCCCTGACCACAACACTCGAATAATTTTGTCTTTTGGAGCTCTCTAAAGTCTCAACTCTCTCTCATTGTTGAACATTCACGACCTCTTTCACACAATCACACTCACTTTAACTTGAACTTTTAACCAAATCAAACAAAAAATTGAATTATCCACTAGGAAAGTGATGATCCAACTTTTTTTTTTAAACTATAAGAGATCATTTTAAAACCATATTAATTTTATAATTTTTGTAATTAATTTCGAATGTAATTTAATTATTATTTTTGTTGGTGGTATATTGGCATTTATGTTAAATTCAATTTGAACTGTTGGTTACTCTTTAAGTTAATTCATTATATTTTATTAATTTTTAAATTTAATTTTGTTATTGTTTTTTTTTTCAAGGCAATAACTGGATATAATCATTAACTTATTATTTACATTAAGATAGTTTGTAACACGCGATTTTAAGTTGTAATACATTCTAGTATTATCTTTTGTATGATATTAAATTACAAAAAGTATTACTATTATGCTTATTCAATAAAAACCATTAAGAATGCGAGTTATTATAATTTTTTCAACGACTGCTAACACATTCTCGACAACAGTGGCCATGATTGTTATTTTACATCCCCGATAAACTCTCATTCTGCAACTTAAACCTATGATAATGACGACTCTAGGAAACTAAGCACTCAGAATAGGTAGGTGCATATCTGTAAGGTAAGCCTACATACACACACGGTAAAGTTCTTTATTGTTATCATTCAATTTGATATAACCGAGGCCAAAGAACAAAATAAATCAATGTCAAAGCATATCAGTCTCTAAATTATTTGCAGAATCTACAAAGAACCAACATTCAACATCCTTACTTACTTCCCCGTCCATTTCTGTACTCATCTCCTTCAATTTCCGGTAAGTAGCTCTCTGAGACATCTGGTGGTTATTGAGGTCACCAATCCTTTGGCGCAATTCTTTAACTTTACCATCAACATCTTGAACAAGCGGTAACTCTCTCTCCCTCGCATCATTGTACTCCGCAATCTCCGCATTCAACTGCATAACCCAAAATAACACAGAACAGTCAGAAAAAAAAAAAGAGTAATTATCAGTTAAATTATCATAATAACAACCCAACCTGGGAAATCTTATCGTCGAATTCTCTTCGCTGCTCGTCAAGAAGCGAAAGTTCCTCCCCAATGGGTCTCAATTCATTCATTTTGGAGTCTTTATGAAGACAGAAATTAAGAATAGCACTGAGAAAAAATTGAGTGCGATCTGCTTGGGGTTTCAAAAGATCTTTGAGAGTAAAAACAGCAGGGCATTGTAGCAAAGCTATAACCTCTTTAATCTTAATATAATTATTAACAGTCCGGGCCGACCCGACATGGTAATGTGGGTTCTCTAGCTGTTCTAATGCTGCAAATTCAACTTGCCCTCCGTCTTCCCTACACCACACCACAATTAATTTATTAATTATAGATAAATTCTAAAAAATGAAAGAAACTGAGTTGATTGATGACTCACTCGTGGAGAAGATCGAGGTAGACTAAGAGACGGGTGTAGATGTCGGAGACGAAATCAGGGGTTGGGTTTTTGAGGTCATTTTCAATAACGGCGGCGATTTGTGACTCGGCCAGGATCGATATCATGTCCGCACGGGGGAGTATTGGGTACTCGAACTTCGACATTTTTTTAGGGATTTCTTTTTTCTTCTTCTGCTACTGAGTCCTGAGTTGTGGTTTTGGTGGGAGCGTTTTGAATTCGAGATTTTTTGTGGCTCTCTCTTTCAAAAGTGATCCTCCATTATTGAAATACTATCCGTTTTGAACCCTACAAAAATTATCGTATCTTTTGTCTCACTAACAATTCTGATTTCTTAATTAGGACTTCCATACAAATTTCTAAGCTTAAACCATTAATTTCCCAATAAAAAAATTCTTTTTTACAAAAAAATAATAAAATTTCAATGGAATTATGATCGAATATGAACAAAATGGATACAAAATTTTTTCGAGGTAAAATTAAAATTATTTATTCATTACATGTTTGGCACTGGTAATTTCTATTTTTCAAGTGCCTTTAAAATTGTATTTCATCATTAAAATTATTAAATTTGATTTTATTTATATGTTTTTGGATGATTTTAATGTATTACTATAAAAAAAATATATTTTTATAAAACACGCGCTTAAATGGGGCTATCATCGAGGTTTGCTTTTATTTTTTTTCTTTGTTTGATTTGATTTTTAAATGAGTTATTATATTTGTTTTTTGTTGTTTAATTAATTGAGTATAAATTGAATCCTTTTCTATTATATTATATTAATATTTAGATCCTTTTATTTAGAACATTATTAAAATGATTTGTTGAACCATAAGCTAGATGGAAAGACATAAGTTCAAATTAAATCTAAAAATGAAAAATAAAATAAAATCCCATACTTTATCTAGTAATGCAAGTTAGAAGAAAAAATGAATAATTTAATTATACTTTGTGAATAATAAATTTATTCTTAATTATCTCCCACAACTAGGATTTAATCAAGTTCATATTTTAACTAAAACTTTGTTTGCATCCACTTAAACGGGGTGTTTGGAACAATAGTAGATATTGTTTTTAAAGTGTTTTTTATTTGAAAATACATTAAAATAATATTTTATTTATTTAAATTTATTTTTAATATTAACACATCAAAACAATCTAAAAATATAAATAAAATAAAATAAAATTTAAAATTTTATGAAATAATAATTACACCGCTGTCCCAAACACACACAAACCAACATAGTCATTGGAGTCATATAAGGATTATGATTAAATCCCAAATTTGTTTAGGGACTAATTTCAACTGAACAAAATTTGTCGAGGACGGATTGTATATTGACTAATAATTAGAGGGGGCCGAACACCTCTTACCCTTATCTTATCTTCTTCCTTATTTTTTTTACACTGTAACTGCTTCTTGCTCTTGCCTGTCAATCTCTTCCTTTTCCAATTGTTTTTGCTGATTTATCTGTTTCATTTTTGTCGTGTTCCGCTCCTGCTGCAAACTATCTAAGCCAAGAACCTCTGATCCTTCCCCAGAAGAAAACCCCAAAAGCAAAAACTTCTAACCATCTCCAATGAAACCATTGACCACAAATCTCCCTTTCAAGTCACCCGTAACTTTTCCACTCTAAATATGCAATCATCTACCATACCCACATTCCCAACTTCACCTTTTCCTCCAAAAACCCTCCTTTTCTCTTCAAAACCCCAGTCTTTTCCATCAAAAAGCTCACTTCTTGCCCAAAGTTGTCATCTTTTCAGGCCAAAAATGGCTTCTCTAAGTGGGTTTATTGTAAGATCACAAACGGGTACTTCTTCAAGTGGTGAAAATGGGTTTTCTACTTTGAATGAATATATGGGGAAGGGAGGGATTAATGTGGGAGATGAGTTAGTGGTGTTGTATGATCATATACAATATGCCTGTAAGAGAATTGCAGCTCTTGTGGCTTCTCCTTTCAACTCTAGTCTCAGTAAACAGAGTAATTTTGCTGGAGGTGACAGTGGTTCAGGCAGAGACGCACCAAAACCTCTTGATATTGTCTCAGTATGTCTATCTCTTACTGCTCCCTCTGTTTTTGGGTTGTAGTGGAGTCTAACTAGTTACGATAGGAGAAAATAATGAAAAAAACTTGTGCCTTTATGGTATATTGGATTGTAAGGTCCTTGATATTTGAGGGTTTCCTGTTGTGTTTATGAAGCTAATGCTTCTTTCATAACACATGCAAACTTTATTTGGTAGTGTTGGAGTGGCCCCCGCTTATATATAGCCATTTTCCATCTTATGATGTTTAGTTATGCCTTCACAGTATGTTGCATTCTAAAGTCTTAATATTTTTCTGGTTTGAAAGTTTTAGTCGTAGACTTTTCAAGTTTTGAAGGTAATTGTTGATTGTGGCATAGAGTTGAGTCAAAAAAAAAATGTTAGAAAGGAGTTGCTGGTCTTACAGCGCCAACCTAATTCCTTTAACCCGATTTAAGAATGAAAACAAAAGGAAGTGACATTTTTGGCCAATGGATTGTGTTGTGCAGAATGAAATCATCTTATCTTCCCTTAAAAATTCTGGAAAAGTTGCTCTTATGGCGTCAGAAGAAGATGATGCTCCAGTTTGGATTAATGATGATGGTCCATTTGTGGTGGTAACAGATCCTCTTGATGGTTCTCGAAATATCGATGCCTCCATTCCTACAGGAACAATTTTTGGGATATACAGGCGCCTTGTTGAACTGGATCATCTACCCCAGGAGGAAAAAGCTACGCTGAATTCATTGCAAAGTGGAGCGAAGCTTGTAGCTGCTGGGTATGTTCTCTATTCATCAGCCACTATACTGTGCACCAGCTTTGGTTCTGGAACGCATGCATTTACACTGGATCATTCCACAGGAGACTTCATTCAGACTCATATAGACATTAAGATTCCTCCTCGAGGTAATACTTCTAATTATGCTAGTATTATTATTATTTGAAATGTTAGATTTGGAACTTCATTTGGACTATCACAATATATTATAAAAATTCAAGAATTCTATAATAATCAAGTAAATCCATCTATTTAAATGTAGCTCCTAATTGAGTGTGATATTGTCTATATTGCTTGGAGCAGAAAAAATAAATATTAGGAAGTCAAATGCACTCCTGATTCTCATATTACTACATTTCGGTTAGTCTTTGATCCCTGTTGGATTGGGGCTTAGTACCAATTACATGCTCTAGATTTTAACATGAAAATTTTCATTCATTATAGAACCATATTGGAATTATTGAGTTGTAATTTAGTAATCACAGCCATCATTATAATTAGTCTGTAGGCATCCATATTTGTTTGAAGAGAGAAGGAGAAATATCAAGTTTTGATATAGAAGCCATAAGATCCCATTATGACTGCTGTTTACTATGCCAGGGCAAATTTATTCTGTAAATGATGCGCGATACTTTGACTGGCCTGAAGGATTAAGGCAATATATTGACACTGTTAGACAGGGGAAAGGCAGATACCCCAAGAAGTACTCTGCTCGTTATATATGTTCTCTCGTAGCTGATTTCCATCGAACGCTGTTGTATGGTGGTGTCGCAATGAATCCAAGGAACCATCTTCGTCTAGTTTATGAGGCAAATCCTCTTAGTTTTCTTGTTGAGCAAGCTGGGGGCAGAGGTTCTGATGGTAAAAGCAGGATTCTCTCTATGCAACCAGTCAAATTGCATCAAAGACTGCCTTTATTTTTAGGAAGTTTAGAAGACATGGAGGAGTTAGAGAGTTATGGAGATGTTCAACAGAAAGTAAACCCTGGATATGAAGTTTGATTCTATGCTGATCCTTTAATAGTTGTGATAAGAATTGACTTCAGTTGTTCTGCTGCTAGTTTCCTATTCATTAACAATCTGCAATTTTCAAGTCCCTGTAGACCGTTCCAAATTCAGAGTGCTGACAGTTGCATGACTCTCATCTTTCCTACCCAATTGACAAACATAGCTTGGAGAGTTTTGGCATGAAAAATTGGAAGGCCATGTGGGATTTAATGTTGTTCCTTCTTGATGTTCTTCCCTTTCCCTGTTTGAAGGGTCAGTTTTTTTTATTACAAATGTATACCTTCTTCTTGTACCATTACATCAAATAATCACCCGTTGCAAATTATTGTATAAAAAATCATGTCTTGTATAATAGATCCACTTCTGCCTTCATAGAGTTCCATTGACACCCATATCCTTTTTATTTTACTTAGCACAACTTCCTTGCTGATATATATATATCGCTGATTTTGAATGACTCAAGGTCGCTAAATACTTGCACATCGGTAACTTTTTGAGATGCAAGATTTATTCAGCACCGTAAAGTTCAAGTGACTGATTTAAACTGGACCCATAGTGTTTCCATCTTTTAGAGTATGAGTACGAGTTGTAGTTCCAATATCTACTTATTTTCATCAGCAAGGTCGAGGTCTAAAAATTCATGTTGGTTTATTCAGCATGTCTACATCATGTCATTTATATGCTCTGCTAATTTCATACCATTTTCTAAAGATATTTGAAGCTACCTTTTCTTATAGTTGACCAATTGCTGGACAAAATTACTTGTATACTCTTCATGTAGATTTTGATCCGCAGTAATGACTGCTATTTGGCTGCCTTCAGTCGTAAGGGGCCTAAGGGCTCTCCTTTCTCCACGATTACTATTCTCAGTGACTTAGCAACATCTTCTCTGTTGAAGGAGCCATTTGATTCCTTTGCACATCAAAGCAGATTCCTTGTTCTACTGACATCTTTGCATTCACACCATTGGTCAGTCATCATAGGCGTGAGTGTTAAGGAGTGGCCAAAACCAGGTGATTCAATGATGGAGCCCCATCCTGAATGAAGAGGCACCCTCCAATAGATGGATGAGCCAGTATAGATAGCTGTGGAGCCCAACCAAGACTGACAATGCCTTGACCAGATGTTCGAGCCAAAAGCCATTAGGCAACAACTCCGAGTCATCTAGTCCTTCTGGTTTCCAAAGAATCCATAGAAAAGGAAGCTCGGAGAGCCCCAGTCCATAGGCCAACTCTTTAATTTATCGAGAAGGCATCTTTTACTCACTCCCAAATGCCACACATTTTGCCTCTTGTCGATCCAGCTACTTAAAAGTGCTCGACCAATTTGAGTTAGACAGGTCAGAGGTTTCATTATCGACAACATTTGGCTGAAGCAAATCCACTGGTAAAACTGGTTTTTTCTACAGTTCTTGAAGCAGATTCATATATTTTTCTTCAAACTCATGACAGGGAACAGATTGACATTTGATACAAAATTTAAGGTGGTGACAATAATGTACTACGATTATTTATTTAGTTTTTCAGGTTCTCTGAAATCCTGATGTGTAGGATGTTGCTATTCAGCAGAGACGAACTCGCAAATCCAACTCATTTTAAAGAAGGTAAACTCTATGCTTTCGTAGCCTTTCCATTGGACATATTTGCCATTTTTTTAATTAAGTTTTCAGAGAAGCCAAAAATGGCTTCCTTTGATGGGTTTAGTGTAAGAGCAAAAAGTGGCACTACTTCTTCAAGGGGTGGTGAAAATGGCTTCCTTTGATGGGTTTAGTTGAACTTGCATGGCAAACTTTCCTTGCTGAATGAAAGAAAAACTCAATGCCCCTTAAGAAATTAAGATGACTGGAAAAACAAACTCCAAAAGAAAGGGAGCAGCCCTCACATATTTATTTATGTTGATGAATACTTGCAGAGTAAATTTAAGGTATAGGATTCAGTCGCTGTTGTGAAGTCTCAGAATCTAGGAGGAGCTTGGGGTACAATTCGAAGAAGTTCAACTGATTAATTTAAATATGAGCAATATTTAAGATGCATAGTTTATGTGGATTTAATATTATGGATAGTACCAGAAATGGAATGGATATATTCATCAGCGATGTAGAAGGCTAAAATTTTCATCTCTGGAAAAAACAAAAGCAGCAGCAGCAGCCTAAAAATTCATGTACATTATACAGCACTTTTTTTATGCATTTTACATCATGCCATCTCTATGCTGCTTCTTCCATACCATTTCCTGAAGATGGTTGACACCTTTTATTTTCATAGTCAACCACGTAATGGATGCATGAGCTAGTATTTCAAGTTGTAGTGCCCAGCCTTTTTCTTGATGTTTAATGTTCCTTTTTCTTGAAACTGCTTGTATATCGAATAAACTTGCTGATGTAGTCATCCTGCAGGTGCTGACTAGCAAATATTGCTTGCAGTTCAGAGGTCTTAAGTCTTATAGGTTCCCCTTCTTCGTCGACCATCACTAGTCTCATTGACTTGGCAACCATGTCTCGGTTGAATGAACCATCTTTATTCCTTGGAACTTCAAATCCAGCACTCTTTTCCACTAGTAACTTAGCATTAAGTGTCTGGTCGTTGACCATAGGCATAAGAATTAAGGGGTGTCCGAAACCAAGTGATTCAATGATGGAGCCCCATCCTGAATGAAAGAGGCACCCCCCAATGGATGGATGAGCCAGTATTTCTAGTTGTGGAGCCCAACCAAAACTAACGATTCCCCGATCTGAGATCCTAGAGACAAACCCGGTTGGCAATAAGTCTTGGCTGTCAACACCTTCTGGCTTTTTGAGGATCCACATGAATGGCAGCCCAGAAAGTTCAATACCATAGGCTAATTCATGGATTGTTTCAACTGGCATCTTGTACTCACTTCCAAATCCCACAAAGACCACAGACTTTTGCTCTTGTTTGTCTAGCCACTTAAAAGTACTAGAAAAATTGGAGGATTCAGGATGGCTAGTTTTGTTTTCAACAAAATTTGGAGGTAGCAAGCCGATAGGTAAAACTGGCTTTTGGTAGATTTTTTCTAGGACATTCAAATAGGAATCTTCAAACTCTCTACAACTCCTTACTGCAACCATGTCACATTCTGCCAGAGTTTTTGCCCGCCGTTGGCCAGTTGAAATTCCAGATACATCAGGAATGTATACATGTTGCATATACCTTGTTCCCTGATCAGGCCTGTAAGCAACAAGTGAAGGGAAGGGGATCCATTCTGGAGCTCTTGCATAATCTTCTGGTCTAGTACGTAGACGGAAGGAATGTAACTCATCTGGTGGCCCTAGATATGCTGATGAGGCAGCTGATAATGGACTGAAAAACACAGAAGTAATCCCATATCTAGCTGCAATAGCTGGGATCCAGCAAGCAGCAAAGTCAAACAGAATCATCTCTGGTGCTTCTTTTTGAACCAGGCTCTCAAATGGCACCTTTAAGGCATCATATGCCTGCTTTAGATACTGTATTTGCTCCGGTGACAGGTCAATGGTGGCCTCACAGTTTTCAGGCAGGCCATCAACAATTGGTAGTTGGATCTCGATGAACTTGAACTTGCCTGAAATATTTTGAGGAATGGAAGGAAATCTCTTAATATTTCTTGGGGTGGATATGAATGATATATTAATACCCTTCGCTGCTAATTGTTTCGAAAACTCGAGATACGGTAGTATGTGGCCAAATGCTAACCATGGGAACATGAACACATGGGATTTGGAAGCCATGGATGCTTTGAACCAGTTATTGACTCGCTGCTCTAAGAAAAGGTTGAGGTTTTTTACTTCACATCAATGCAGCAAGACATGCTATTACCCATTATTTCTGACTCTCTCCATCTCATGAATTATTGGTTGATGTCATACGCTTTTTATCCAAAACAGAATGATACCTCAAACCGTACCCCCATATTTTCATTGTCGTCGGCATGTGAGATTGAAGTTCAAAGCATCTACCCAAATTAGATGCGAGTAAAAAGCACCTGCTTTGGGGTATTTGTCCATTAGCATGACATAATACCAGCATATCTAAAAGCACATTGGCTCTATAAACTTGGAAATTTATCTAAAGAGTCTGTGAGCCCTACTTTGGGCCCCTAAGCTTCAAGTCCAGGTACAAGGCCATCAAAATAACACCAACATTTTCATGCCATTTTTCATAATTTAATTTTGAACCCTTTCAAATTAATTTTTTTATTAAAAATTCAAAAATATATTTTTGAGATACAAGGAGATAAGCTTTCGAGCTGTAAAAAACCAAAACACTTGAAAAATAGTCAAATTGAGATGTTTTGACAAGATGAGATGAAGAAAGGAAGAGAATTGACAATGAAATTCAATCTTGATTAAAATTAGAAGAATTAATTAAGTCTAAAGGTCTTTAAACTTTTAACATGTTTAATTGATTTATTTAGGAGTTAATTGAAGTAAGAATTACGTTTGAAAGTCAATTGGAAAAAAAAAAAGAAGAATTAATTAAGTTTAAGGATTTAATTAAATTTCTAATGGGTTTTGTGGATTCAATCAAAGACTCAAATTGAAGAAAAATTAAGTTTGAAGGCTTAATTTGGGTTAATTTTCAAAATTGAAAGATTGGGGACATAATTGAAACTATGAAAAGTTAAATTGGTGCAATCAGGAGCTCAATTGCAAGAAAATAAAAGTTTAGGGGTAAATTGAAAAACTCTAAAACCAAGGATCAAGGTGAAAGAGGCACACATATTAAGGGATCGAAATTGATTAAAATTAGAGGTAAATTTAAAGAAATTGGAAGTTTGAAAATTAATTGAAAATGAAATTGGAGATATACAAGACTAAGGGCTATATTAAAAAAGATGCTAAAAATTAAGGGTCCAAATTGACATAACCAGGAACTTTAATTGAAAGAAATCTTGAGAAATCTGCCTAAATCGGCCAAATTCGATACAATTAGAAGATCAAGAACCTCTTTGTAAAATGAAAAAAACGATGTTATTTTGGTACCACTATTTATTTTCTTCTTCATTTATTCCGCGAGGAGCTAGTAGCGGTCCTTTCTTGTAGAGCATGTAATACTCTCTCACGCCTCAAGCAAGACAAAAAAGATGCTCATCTAGTAGTCCTGCCATCGTACTACCTCTTAACATGATTCTCGTCAAGTGGTTCCCTTTGTATCCACTGTAATACTGGTCCAAAACCACCAATTTGACCATCCTTTGATAGCCTAGTTTGAGAGTACCATGTTGCTGGCCTGGCATCAATGACTGGGATTATTTCAAGAGGATTAAGGTGTGTTTGGCTTGGAGGTGTGGTGGCTTTTTGTCAAAAATACAATACTTTTTAAGCACAAACCACACCTCTAACAAAAACATGCTTTTTACTCAAAAAAAATACAAGCTACCTTCCATTCAAACACCTTCTAAAGAGGGTTAGGAGCTCAGTTAGAGAAGATCATATACATCTTCATTACCTCCTATAAATAAAAGCCCCATTTAATTCCAAGAGGGGGCTGGACTTGAGACTAAAAAGCTACACATAAAGATAAAGATAAAAAAAAAAAAAAAAAAACCACCTCCCTTATTCTAGCCAAGAGCTACACTAGCCCAAAACATCACACATAAACACCCATTCCAAAAAGTAGTCGCCAAAAACCATAAACCTGCACCTACCTCCCTTTCCCTCTCAGCCGTCACTACCACCCCTACACCAACTCCTCCATAACTCCAACAACCTCTCATCCACGCCATTATCTCCTCATCATAACAACATTGACTTCTCTTCCATCAGCATCTTTTCACCTTAACACAACATCTCCTTCAGCAGTAGTTTCACCTCCAGTAGCACCAGCACAACAGCGTTGTTATCACTTCCTTCACAATTACCAACCTTCCACGTCGTGAGCAGGAGTCTTCTTCTCAGCCACGCCAGCCTCCACCTCGAGCCAACAGGCATGCTACCAACAACGCTTTCCTTTTGGCCAAGCAAGTCCACTGCTTCCTTCCCTCATGCACTCTTTTGGCATGCAAAACATGAATTAATTAACGCCTTATTTTTGCTAGCTTTTGCCAATCAGATGGCTTATGTGGGCTGGACCCTTAGCCCATTTTGTATGTATGGGCTTGGTCTAGCCCACATCTAAAAAAAAGTTAATTGGATAATCTGTCGACCCAACAAATGAGTGGGACTGGGCCTGAGCCCAACACATATAAGTGGACTTGAGCCTCAAGCCTAATAAGCCCGGCCATATGGGTGGGCCAAGCCCAAACCCAGACTTAAGAGCGTTTTTAGCCTGTCCTATTTTTTTTTTAAGAAATAAGGTCCTATTTGGCTCCTTAAGGGGTGTTTGTCAAACACACTCTTAAGACATTTTTTATGCCTCTGATTATATGCTAAGGGGGCGTTTGGCAAACAGTCCCTAAGTTTGTTCTTTTAGTTTTAATTTGACTATATTTTTTTGTCTAACCAAACAGACCCTTAAAAATCTAAAAAAAATCAAGGATCATTTTGAAATTATATGTGGGTCCCTCACATGTTTTTCCAGTAATTTTACCCAATATCGGACTGTAAACTTATATTGTAAGATATGGACCCGGTATTAAAAATACCTTATTTTTCCTCCAAAAATCTCAAAACAAATCAAAAACTTAAAAATAATCATTTATTTCAAAAACACAAAACTATGTTTCATTTCAAGATTTCACTTAATATTAGGGTTATAGACTTATACTGTAAGATATTGACCAGATATTAAGAATACTAATTTTTTGTCAAAATTTTCAGAAATTCCATAAACAATTCTAAAAATTTCCTCATTTCAACAATACAAATGTTTTGTTTGGTGTGCACACGGTCAGATTCTAAAATTTTCATGTATTTTTTACATGAAAAAATAAAAATTGTATTTTCATCATACTTTAAAAAATACAAAAAAAAAAAACCAGTTAAGGGTATCACAACAAGTTTGCGATTATCCAATAGGATTTTTCCAAAATTTCAAATAAAAAACCCTTTTTTTTTAAATTTCTTGACCTTTAGGATACTTAGGTTTTAACTTGATACACTACCAAAATCTTTAGATTTACCGACGGATTTTCCGTCGGTATTTGCACTACCATTCCGTTGGTAAAAAAATTACCGATGAAATCAACGACGAAAAGTCTCCGTCGGTGAATCTTTTGTCAGAAATTTTTTGTCCGTCGGTAAGTCTGTTAGTAATAAAAAATTTTATTACCGATAGATTTACTGACGGAAAAAGCGAGCATAATTTTTTTTTCATTCCGTTAGTAATTTCCTCGGAAACAAACCGTATGTAATTTCGACGGTAATTATTTAAAAATATTTTTTAAAAATATATTTTACAAAACTATAAAATAATTAAAGTAATATTAATCAACACTTTATAATACTCAAAATGCTTGGAAAAAGAAGAAAATCAACTCAAAAAAATTTGCAATAAATAAATATCACGAAAAAATAAATTCGACTAAAAAAATTCATATGAAAAAAATTTAAAAATCCTATAAATAAATCAACTAAAAATTGATCTCATATGAAAAAAAAAATCCTACAACAACATTCATACAATTATTAAGAACAAAAACAATTAAAAATAAAATAAAAAAACAAATATAGTGAAAAAAACATGAAAAAAGAAGAAATTTGTTTTTTACCTTAATGTAGTTGCAAGTGAAGTTAAGAAGAGAAAAAAACATAAATTCATAAAGTATACTAATTAAAAAAAAACTGAGAAGAAAAAATAAGAAAGGAGAAGAAAACATACCTAAGCATGGAGGAGAAGAGAAGGAGTTGAGGAGAGAAGAGAAGAAAAAGAAGAAGAAGAAGAAGAAGACATACCTGAGCATGGAGAAGAAGAGAAGGAGTTGAGGAGAGAAGAGAAGAAAAAGAAGAAGAAGAAGAAGAAGAAAGGAGACGGGTCTATTGTGAAATTAGGGATTCTAAGCTTTTTATTCTGGTGTTTATCGATGGTTTTACTAACGGATAATTAAATATTAATATTTTTAATCATTTCGTTGGTGATTCTGTCTGTAATATTTAATTTAAATTTTGAATTTAATAAAAAAATTTCAGAAACCGCCAAATATCACCGACGACTTTTCAATCTGTCGGTGATTTTGTCTGTAAAGAACAATAATTAACAGTGCAATTGGAAAGTAATAGTTCAGAGCTCTCTGTAAAATACTGATGAAATGTTTCATCGGTGATTCTCTTTGTAATTAACATGATGAATAGTGTTGACAGTTTACCAACGATTTTTCTGACGGAATTACCGACGAAATAAATTATGTCGGTAATTCTGTTGGTAAAAATAGCACGTCATCATTTTTTTTGCTTTGTTTTAATTTTTTTCCCCACTATAATTGCCTCGGTAAATACCGAGGGAATATTTCCGTAGGTAAAATCCGTCGGCAATTTACCAATGAAAATATTCCCTTGGTATTTTCATTTGTATTTATCGATTTTCTGGTAGTGATAAAATGAGAATCTCCTTACTGATAAGGACTTTTCTTAAACCTTAGACAAACTTTTCTGGGTTTTAGAATTGCTAAGTTTTAACTTGATGAGATAAAGATCTCTTTACTGAGGATAACTTTTCTTGAACCTTAAATAGACTAACGAATAAAAACACAACTTAGAACAAACAACAAAGCAGTTTACCATAGATAGGATGTGCTAGGGTGATACGTCTTTCCCTGCACAACCGGTCCTCTTATTTAGATTCTCGTAAACCATTGGGTTTTCTCGTGATCATAATATTAGATGGCGACTTTTATTTTTTTTTATTTTTTTTACTGATAAAGAATAAGAATTCATTGTCATTTCCATCTATATCTATCTTGAAAACTCTTATTCGGAAGAATAATCGTCACGACACCGCGCACGTACGGCATGATGGGGAAATGCTTTCTTGCTAAACGTTCTTAAATGCGTAAAAAAGAGCAAAGGTTAAAGATAGGTCCACTCCCAAATTTTCAATGTTTCAGGAATTCAATATATATGGTAGCATCTAAACTGTCCAAATCTGCAGATGAAGAAGATTTACGAGAACAGTTAGCTACTGCTGCTTCAAACATTCTTGTTTTCAACTTGATGGCAATAGCTTTTTAAGAAACAGAAAGTTTTATTTCATCTAAACAAAAGTTGCAGCTACTAGAAGCTGTATATTAAGAAAAACTTGGCAAATTCGTAGAAAAATATGCTGCTGTTCTTCTTGGTGTTAAAAATACGTTGGCCATCATCAACAAAAATTCAAAAGCCACATCACACCTTGAATCCGAATCCCTGAATCGCTTTAGGCTTAATTAGCTGGAATCCCCATTATACAGATGTTTCCCCCCAGCTAGCGTTTCCATGAAAACTCAAATCTTACCTTTTCTTATGGTTGAAAATAAACTCAACAAACTCCTCTGTATAGTTATCATGTAGATCCTGGTTAGCAAAAATTGTTTGCATTTCAGCTGCCTGAAACCGTAAATGCTGTCCGTCTTGATCTGCTATCACGAATCTCAGGGACATGGCAATTGAGTCTTGGTTGTGTGCGCCATCTTCATTGCTTTGCACCTGAAAGCCATTTCCTTTCTCGAATAAAAGCTTGGCATTAAGACCTTGGTCAGCTACCATTGGCATGAGTTTCTGAGGGTGCCCGTAAGAGAGCGATTCTATGATAGAACCCCATCCAGAATGAAGGAGACACCCTCCTCTGGCAGGATGTGCAAGAATTTCAGGTTGTCGTGCCCAACCAAGACATACAATTCCGCGATCAGATGTGCTATCCGAAAATCCAGTTGGAAGCAATTCTGAGATGTCCAGTCCTTCTGGATTCCTCTGAATCCATATTAATGACAGCTTGGAAAGCTAAAACCGTTAAGTGAATCCTTATTTTATACGGAGAGATATTATAATATTATTACTTTTAATACTTCATATAAGTTTTTTAAAAAATAATTAATTTGTTTTTTTAATATACAAGTTTGGCATAATAAATATTAAAAATAAAATAGATTTTTTTATATTTTATTCATCATAATTAAACATAATATAAATATAATTATTTTATCTTCTATATTATTATCAAATATAATTTTATTTTTGTTTTTTCTTATCTTGTCTTTTTTATCTCTAATATTTTTATTTTTTTTATCCAGAAAATAATAGCTAAACACTACCTAAAATTACATACAACCTAAAATTACATTCAAGATCTGCAGTTTCAGAATGGTAGATGATAAATATAATTATTTAAATAGTGTTATTTTTTAAATAATTTTTTTATTATATTATTTTTAAAAAAGAAATTATACCAAGCTACTTTTTGAAAAGAAAAAAAAACCGATAGCTTGGTAAGTGGTAGAGACACGTCAAGGCTATTCAGCCTATTTGAC
>Ga0325411_1000194_pt1 | contig 60729 bp, 33 predicted proteins | sample PopdelMetagenome_13_FD_206181 | JGI IMG/M metagenome (GOLD analysis project Ga0325411, IMG submission 206181) | Populus deltoides microbial communities from Bellville, Georgia, United States - Xylem-PdIQD-R4 | ecosystem: Host-associated > Plants > Phyllosphere > Stem > Wood/Secondary xylem... | reverse complement strand
AGTAGTAAAGGAAATGAAAAGCATAAACTAGAGATTAATAAAAATAAAACATGAAATAAAACTTTAACATTACAAAGAGAGAAAGCAAGAAAATGATCTTGATCTAAAAACCAAGATGCCTAAATGAATGGCAAATGCCTCCTTTTATAGGTTAAAATTCAGAACTATTCATTTGGTAATTAATTATTGATGTAGTGGCCAACTATTAATTTAGTGGACTTGGTGGACAACAACATTCAAGCATTTTGGCTGGATGAAATGACATTGATGCAATCAGAATTTGACAAAGTGTTCTTCATGATAGTTGTTGGAAATCATCTCCTCTTTCCACCCACAACATTTCAGAGCATTTAAATCACTACAACTCGAGATATGGCTAAAATACTGAGTAGTGCTTCTGGTGGACGTGGTGGATAGCCCTAATCTCTTGTCTAGATGAAATGTTATTGCTAACATCAGAATTGGAGTAGGTGGTATTCATGAAAGTTGTTGTAAATTTGCGTATCGTTTCACCCACCAAATATGACATTATTTGGCTTTTTAGAACTCCATCTATGGATAAACTTTTGAGCAATGTTTGAGCTGAATTGCATGATAGATTCTGACTTCTCTTTTGTGGCCAAACTTTGAATTTGAAAACGAAAGATTTGGGTCTTCCATTCTTCATGAAAGTTGTAGGCCCATGTCTTAACGTTCCAGAACAATAAACCAAACATCAATCCAAGGTCCATAACTCCAGATATGATCAAATGACTGAATGATATGCTAGTTTGATCCAGCATCTCTTCTCTAATCTTAGCCCTTCTTTTGTTCTTTTATTTTCAATAGTTAATCACATAAATCAATCATTTGAATTGTGAAATTTGCCTGTATTTAAAATGAGCATTTACCATAAATTAAAACTATCTTATATTATCAGACTTATTATTATAAAACATGCTTAAGTTAGGGAATTTAATGATACTAAAAGTATAATATGATGATATAAAACCTTAATAATAATGCACTTTTAAGTACTAATCAATTGCCTACTTTTTTAATAATATTTATTTTTATGAAATTACCAAATAGTCCCTAAATGAACCCGATTATAACATAAAACAAACCATAATGAATCGACAAAAACTTTTTAAAGGGTAATTTAGTCATTCTACTATATTTTAAAAAACAAAAAAGACTATAATGCCTTGGACGATAACTTTAAAAATTTTTGCTTTTTAAGGTAATTTTATTGTGCATTTGAAATGTTAAAAGACCGATTTGAACTATATTATTCTAGCAATGACTGATATAGCCATGGAAAAAGACTGTTTTACCTTTGAAAGTTAGTTATTTGATTTTTTAGCAGGACCAAATAGTCATTTCATTGTTCCTATCATGACTCATTTTGGGTTATTCCCTAATTTTTATCCTTTTTCCTTGTAAAAATAAAAAATAAAAGTAATAAAACTGGTGATGTGACAAAAACTGGCTAAGGAATGTTTCAGATATACATAGAAAAATCAAGTCGGAGTTTTGGATGAAATGTAGAGCCTAATCATACCCCATTGTACCCAACATTAGAGAGACAATATATATTCAATGTTAAATCAATGGATTACTGGATGAATCTGTATAAAAATCAAGTCCAAGGTCATACTTAGATTTTTAATAGGCCAATTGATTTAATCACGATCAAAATTAAAAGTTTAATTATTGGGTCAAATTAAAAGATTTAATTAGGTGCAATGACTTAATTATACTTTTAATGGGTTTAATTAATTTTATTAGGGATTTAATTGGTGAAAAATTAAGTTTGGGTGCCCATATTGGACTTAATTGAGAATATTAAAATGTTTAAAAGACCAAACTTAATTTTTACAAAGTCAAATAGTTGAAATCAATGGTAAATTTACAAGAAAATTGGAAGTTTAAGGTCAATTAGGGGTTCAATTAAAGAAATTCATAGCCAAAAATATTTTTGTAAAACGCACTAAACTTTGGAGATTGAATTCAGTTGAAGACAGGGGTGAAATTGAAGAAAATAAAAAAGTTTAATTATCAATTGAGGATCAATTTGCATAAATCCAAGAATAAGGATCATAATGAAAAAAGCACTGAAATTTGGGGTTGATATTGAAGTTCAACAAGGACAAAATTGCATAAAATCAAAAGTTTGGAGTCAACTAGGGATGTAATTAAAATAAATCAAAAGCCGAGGGACTAAATTGAATTTTGGTTGAATCTTTAAATTAAAACCCTAAAAGATAAAATGATGTTGTTTCATTTGAATGAAACATGTTTTGACCAAACAGTACAAAAAAAACCAGATGACTTGTCATCATCTTCCACTTCTGTACCTAAAAAACTGCTCGAGTGACTATTTTTTCAGAGCATTTTATGCTTCAGCTCTCAACCAAACCGGACAAACCATACACTATTATGATGACTTGACATTGTACTGCACCCCAAAGTAGTTCTTGCTGACTAATTGCCCCTACAGTCGTTGCCCCAAGGAGGCCAACCCGATCAACCCTTTTGCAGCCAATTTTCACAGACCATAATAACACTTTTGAGCCAATAATTAAGATCCTTCCTGCTTAAATCAAAGGCCAAGATTTTGTCCATAATAAAGACAAGATGTCCCTCTACCACCCTTTATAAATAAGGTTGTATTTCAAGCGTTGAGAAACAATAAATCAATGTGTAAATTTGGCAAACAATCAGCCCCCAATTTGTTTTTGCCATTGCCGCATTTCTTCTCTTTCTCCACTGTTTTTTCAGCAGCCACCACCTCACCCACGCCGTGACCATCGATGGCCCAGCACCCTTGTAATCCCATGAACATCCACTGTGAGCTTATTATACTCTCTCCCTCACATGATAGTCCATCAACCTCTCCACCAAAAGCTCCTTTATGACGCCGTGGCTGCTAGTTCCTCCACCAACAAATGCCAACCTTCACAAACGTGGTCAGCTAGCCACCCCTATGCCAAGTAAATTTTTTCTTCCCCCTGTGACAAGATCGACCACTGCATACAAAACAAGAATTCATTTAGCATGCAAAACGCGAATATAATTAACATGGTCACTAGGTTGTGACCATGTGAGCTGGGTTGGACTCGTTTCATCCCAGCCCAGATGGTTGGGTTGGGTCCAGCCCAAAATATTTAATAATAATATTAAAGAAAAAAAAATCAAATTTTTCAAAGGGCATTTTAAAAATATTTGTGGGTCTCTCGCATATTTTTCCAACAATTTTACATAATATCAGGCTGTAGATTTACACTGTAAGATACAGATTCAGTATTAAAAGTACTTGTTTTTCTCCAAAACTTAAAAAAAATATAAAAACCCAAAACTTTAAAAATAAACTTTCATTAAAAAAAAAGGTGTTTAGTTTTCATGCATAAGACTAAGTTCTAAAGGTTTTTCATGCATATTTTCTAAAAAAGAGAGGCTAAAATCATCTTTTCATAGTTTAAAAAATGCAAAAATAGATATCGTAACTAGTTTATGATTATCCATTAGAGTTTGACCAAAATACAAAAAATCCCATTATAATTAGTTTGTTATTCGAAATGATAGGACTTGGCTATATTTAAGAGATAAATAAGTCTGGGCCTTAGAACAGTTATGATATAATTCAATAAGATAAAGACTTTCTCATGAAGGGAGATCTGCATTGTACCTTAGTCAAGACCAATAACTTAGAATAACTATCAAACAACAACATAGCTTACCTTAGATAGGATGCACTAGGGGTGATGTATTTTTCCCTTACACAAATAGTCCCCTTACCTAGACTCTCGCAGACCTTTATATTTTCTAGTGACCATAATACTAGGTGACGACTCATGAACTTTATAATCATAAGATTATGATTATATGTAAAAAAAAACCCTTTTACCATTCTTAAGTGGCAGATCTGCCATTCTACGTCGTGCACGTCACAACAAGATGGCGACTCCATTAGAGATGCCTTGTCTGGTTGGACTAAGCTTTGCTTGTTTGATTGTTTACTTATATGTTTTGGTCTATTTAATTTTAGCATATTTTTCTTTATTATACTACTTATGCATAAGCACATTAGGTATAGATTAATGCCTTCATGCATTTTAATTTTTGCTAATAAACCCAATTCTAGGTTAGGTGGGAAGTAGCAGTTTGCCTCATGACTTTCAGTCGAGGTCAAATTCGTGAAACATCTAACTATGAGCCAAGTGTTTACTTTGTAATAGTGGTCATATTGTGCCCTAACTGTTCCTTGTAAACTCCTATACTGCTTTCATGAAAGGTGGTCACTAGGTGGATTATAGACCCCTTTTGAGACCAGAGAGAAAGCTTACCCCTCATGTGATGATCTAAAACCTTCTATTAGGGTATGGATTCCCTAATAATTCATTTTACATCAAAGCAGACATGATTAATAATTCTGAACTCCGTAGGATTTTATTAGCTAAGACCATGATTTTTTTCTAAATATGGGTAATAATCTGAGATGATGTAATTAGCTGGAGGGAATTTCCTAAGGACTAAGGTTGGGAGATTACCGTGTGTAAAAACTATTTTTTTTAAAAAAGGCTAATACCCATCTTTTTGTTTGTACTCTTTAATGTATATGAGTTTAACCGGGATAAGAACTTGAGAAAGATTTTCTTAGATTAATCAGACTATAGATTTTTGCCCATATTCAATAAAGAAGACATGGATCAGCCCTTCAAACAGGTTAATCTATACCCAATATGCATGTACATATATTTACATCCATCCATATATATACATTTATTTTGAATGACATACATAGATGCACCAGGTTGAAATATAGGTCCCAAAGAGCTCCAATCCATAAAGTCTACAACACCCAACTCAGACGAAGAGATATGGAAGATGAATAGCGCGCTCATTTTGATACTCATTTCCAATAAGAATTGGAGTCTCTGAAGGCTAGCGTGGCTCATATTACTAGCTTACTTAAGCAAGCACTTAAAAATGTCTCTAATGAGGATCTTTCCAATAGACCTGTCACACAAGTGACAACTCCACTCAAGGAAAGGGTGGGAGAATAAGGTTAAGATCCCCAACACAATCTAACATTTGTGTAGTCAACAACATTGGCACCAACTTCTACAACTATAGATGCATTTGCCAATGAATCTCATAAGATAAGGTCATCTGAAGCAGAAATGTGGCAGCACTAGAAGCCATTAAAGGAGTAGACCTGTATGACCAGTGCAGATTGTAGAAATGTGTCTGGTCCTAAATATGGTTATGTCAAAGAAGTTCCGTGTTCCCAAGTTTATCAAAGACACTAGAACTCAATGTCCTATTACCCATCTCAAATCCTACTACAATAAAATGACAAAAGCAGCATATAATGAAAAACTATTAATGCGTTGTTTTCCAGGATAGCTTAAGTAGGGCAACACTGAGCTAGTACATAAGACTAGACAATATAAAGATTCGAAGATGGAAAGACTTGGTAGTTGCTTTCATCAATACAAGTACAACATGAATATTGCTCATGACAGAACAAGTTTGTCTAATTTAGAAAAAGGGGATAAAGAAAACATAAGGGAGTATGCTTAAAGATGGAGAGATCTAGCAGCACAAATACACTCCCTTACTTTTTAATAAAGAGATGATCACCTTATTTGCAAATACGCTCAAGCACCATACTACGAGCATGTGATAGGTAGTTCAACATAACAATTCAATGACACTGTAGTTGTAGCCGAGCATATAGAGCAAGGAATAAAAAGTGGTAAAATTTATGCGCCCATTGAGAAAGGGGCTTTAGAGGGAGGAAGAAGAAGTAGATCATGTTGAAGGTGGCTACAAAAACAAGAAGAGCCAATTCCAAAACTACAAAACTCCATTCCCTTCATCTTAAATTGCCAAAATCAACTTTAACTCTCCATTTCTTGCCAAAAAACCCGAGCCTCAAAATTACCAAGCCAAAAACCAAACCGAAAGTTTCCTAAGGAAAAACTACCAAAGAGTCTACGAACAACTACCCCTGTTACCGCTACCCTTAAACAAGATGTACCAAAGAGCTTCTGATCATCGGACATGTAGCTCCAGTACCACTCATGCCTCTTCGGCCACCTTACCCCAGTTAGTATAAACCTGACCTCACACCTGTGAGTACCATGCAAGCGTTGCAGAACATAACATTCAATTTTGCAACGCCTTCAAGTAGAAACTGCTGCAATTAATTAAGGCTGAGTGGATAACGTTTAAAGAAACTCCAAACATGAGTACGAACCTCCTGCCCAATCAGGCTTTTGGTAGTGGGTCAGTAAGTAAATGCATTAGAGGCGGAATGCCCAAGGAGTTTAAAAGTGTTGATGGACAGAATTTATAAGATGCTGATAAAAGCAAGGTATGAAGAAGGTAACATGAACTTCTACAAGTATCATGGTAAAGAAGGCCACATGATCAACCAATGCAAAGGCTTCCATAACAAGGTGATAAAAATGATGATTTGAGGAATTCTTCGAAGAAAACAAGGGGATGGATAGAGAGGTATCCATGATGGATGCATTTAGAAAAAACAAGAAAGTGTGTCGGGTATAATTCACTACAAGTGGGTTGCCAAAACTAATCCTATCCAAACCCACAATGACACATAAGGGAGACTACAATACCTTACCCTCTAATTACAGAGACTCCTTTTAGAGTATGCAGCTAGCACCTGTCTTTCAAGCAGAAGTTAGAGGCCTGACTCGTAGTGGAAGATGTTTCACCCTAAAAGAGTTGGAGAAATAAAACAAGGCCAAAGGTAAGGAAATGGTCGATCTGATGGAGGAAGTAAATAAACCCATCACTGAAGAAGAAACCAATGAATTATTAAAGTTGATAAAACATAGTGAATACAATGTTGTTGAGCAGTTCAAGAAAATTCATGCTAGTTGATCATTATTGTCATTAATTCTGAGCCCCGAGCCACATAGGAAAGCCTTGCAAAAGGTGGTAATTGAGGCCTATATGCCCCAAGACATCAACCAAGAACTATAGAGCATATGGTTGGAAGAATCCAAACTTGAAATTATCTATATTTCACCGAGGATGAGCTGGGTCTAGACGGTACTGGGCATAACAAGCCACCGTACATCATAGCACGATGTAAAGACATCTTGATCGAAAAGGTACTAGTCGACAATAGCTATGCACTAAATATGTTGCAAAGCATATGTTGAAAGAAATGCCTATTAATGAGTCGCATATAAAACCCAGTACCATGATGGCAAGAGTATACGATAGCTTGCCAAGACAAATAGTTGGGACATTAGAGCAGGAATCGTACGTGGGGCCATAAATTTTCCTAGTAACATTGCATGTGATGGGCATTCATCCATCTTACAACATATTATTAGGGAGGCCATGGATCTATACGACTAGAGTGGTAGCTTCCTTACTACACCAGTGTTTGAAATATTTCATGAATACAATGCTGATAACTGTTAAAGTTGAAGAGACGGTTTTCATGATAAAAATTATGGTTGTGCCATTCATTGAAGTAGAGAATTATAGAGATGGGAACATTCATGCATTTGAAATCATGACTTAAAGGTGTGGTGCTGAAAAAGCCAAAACATTTACAAGCAGCAAGGATGGTTGCCAACTACTTTTTGAAAAATAGGATTCCTTTTTAATATGATCCAAAAAGAAGATACCTGAGTGAGTTAATGCGATGAAATTAAAGTGTGCAGACCAAAAGTATGGGTTTGGATATAAGCCTAAGAAGGATGACTACAAGGGGGTTGTCAAGATCAAAAGAGAGGCAAAAATGATGATGAATAAAGGATGAGAGCTATAGGAAGAGGAACTTGTCATCCTACCATTCTAAGGTCTGTAGAAGTGATTAGATCCAGCATAATTGATATTCATATTGGTACTCTAAAATGTTAAGATAAGGAACAAACTAAGGAAGTGGAAACTGAAATAAAAATGAAGTTTTATCGCAGCTTTCTGTCCACACAATTGATGAGATCCCTGCAAGAGCTTTTGTGAGGAAGTTGGCTGAAGGAGAGGTGTACTTGAATCAGAAGATGGAGCCTGCTTCTATTATTTTCAAAAAGTAATTTGCCTTTATTTGATCATGTCCACAAAATTGTTTTAACTTTATTATGTTTCGACTAATTCTAGTCTTGTCGGCAATTTAACTCATAATGCCGCAAGATTTTTTCTATCAAATGAGCCCTTCTTTTTAAGGAGATCATGCATTTTTTTTGTGTTCATGATGTGCCTTCATTTTTTTAACACATTTACACGAGCATAACCTATATTTTCAGAAACCCTGAAAGTTCCATCAATTCACAAACTCATTACAATAAGAATAATTGACCAAACTTTGATAATACTATTGCAATGGGTGATGAAGAATTGGAAGAAGAGGACATGAAAGAGTTTGTTAGGTTGGTGGAAAAATCCAAGAAAATTGGAAAAATGTTAGTGAAGAACTATAAACTATAGTTTCAGAACTAAGCAAGAAAAGAAAGAATTAAAGATTGACACTCTTATTATAGTTGAAGAAAGAGATAGGTTGACATCTCTACTGCATAAGTATGTAGATATTTTCGCTTGGACTTATGCAAATATGTCTGATTTAGACACAAACATGGTGGTGTATAACATTCCTTTGGTAGAAGCAAGCAAGCCAGTTAAATAGAAGACCAAACGAATGCGCCTAAATAAGTTGCTCAGAGTAAAGGCAAAGATACAAAAATAGTGGAATGCGAGATTTCTGAAAGAAGTCCACTACCCATAATGGGTAACCAATGTGGTTATAATCACCTACAAGGATTGAAATGAGATGCTTATGTAAGGACCAAACTTAATTTTTACAAAGTCAATTAATTGAAATTAGGGGTAAACTTAATTTTTACCAAACTTATGTAAGGACCAAACTTAATTTTTACAAAGTCAATTAATTGAAATTAGGGGTAAACTTGCAAGAAAATTGAAAGTTTAGGGTCAATTAGTGGTTAAATTGAAGAAATTAATAGCTAAAGACCTTTTTAAAAAAGGCACTAAACTTCAGAGACTTAATTCGATTGAAGATAGGGGTGAAATTAAAGACAATTAAAAGTTTAATGGTCAATTGAGAATCAATTTTCATAAATCCAATACCAAGGATCACAATTAAAAATGAACTAAAATTCAGGGCTGATATTGAAGTTCAACAAGGACAAAATTGCATAAAATTAAAAGTTTGGGATCAATTTTCATTTAAAATCAATCAAAAGACAATGGGCTAGATTGAATTTTGGTTGAATCCTTAAATTAAAACCCTAAAAGCCAAAATGATATTGTTTTGACTAAACAATATATATAAAAAAACCAGATGACTTGTCATCTGATTACTGTTCATCATCTTCCACTTTTGTACCAGAAAAAACTACTTAAGTTGCTACTTTTCTAGAGTATTTAATGCTTCATCTCTCAACCAAACCAGACAAACCCTACACTATTATGATGGCCTGACATTGTACTACACCCCATAGTAGTTCTTGCTGGCTGGTTGTCCCTACAACCATCGCCCCAAAAAGGCCAACCCAATCAGTCTTTTTGCAACCAATTTTCACAGACCATGAAGACATTTGGAGCCAACAGTTGGGATCCTTCTCGCTTGAATCAAGGGTCAAGATTTGTCCCCAATAAAAATAAGATGTCCCTCTTCCATCCCCCATAAATAGGGTTAGATTTCGGGCATTGAGAAACAAGAAATTAGTGTGCAAAGTTGGCAAAAAATCAGCCCCCTAGTTTTTTCTGCCATTGCCGCCTCTCTTCTCTTCTTTCACTACTTCTTCAGCCACCACCACCATCTTACCCACGTCGTGACCATCGGTCTCCCAACACCTTACAACCCCATCATCTCGTTGGTAACAAGAACATCCACTATGAGCTTATCCTCTCTCCCCCACACGATAATCTATCAACTCCTTTACGATGTTGTGACTGCTAATTCATCCACTAACAAGAGCTAGCCTTTACCACCATGGCTAGCCAACCACCCCCACACCAGGTAAATTTCTTCTTACCCCTGCCATAAGACCAGCCACGCAAATATAATTAACATGATCATATGAGCTGGGCTGGACTCGTTTCAACCCAACCTAGATGGTTGGGTTGGGTTGGGTTGGGTCCAGCCCAATATTTAAAAAAAAGGAGAAAGGATTATTGGGTAGTTTGTTGGCCCAACCCATTTTGATTGAGCCAGGTTGGACTCATTTCAATCTAGCCCAAATGGATGGGTCGGGTTCAACCCAATATATTTAATAATAATAAGATAATATAATAATATTAAAAAAAAAGAATGAATTTTTTTTCAAAATTTTCGAAAGGCATTTTAAAAATATTTGTAGGTCCTTTGCATGTTTTTACAACAATTTTGCTTAATATCGGGCAGTTGACTTACATTGTAAGATACGTACTCAATATTAAAAGCACATGTTTTCTTCGAAACTTCAAAAAGAAATTCCAAAAAAAGTCCAAGAATACAAAAAAAAAGGCTTTTCATGTTTCAAGAAATGCAAAAATGAATATCATAACCGGTTTATGATTATCCATTAGGATTTGGCTAAAATACAAAAAAATCCCATTTTAATTAGTTTGTTATTCGGAATGCTAGGACTTGGTTGTATTCAAGAGATAAAGTCTAGGTCTTAGAATATTTAGGACATAACCCAATAAAGTAGAGACTTTCTTATGAAGGAAGATCTGCCTTGTACGTTTGACAAGATCAATGGAGAGAAACACGACTTAGAATAACAATCAAACAACAATGCAACTTATTTTAGGTAGGGTACACTGGGGTGATGCGTCTCTCCTTTGCATAACTAATCCTCTTATCCAGACTTTTGCAGACCATTAGGTTTTTTTAGTGACTATAATACTAGGTGACTATTTCTGAACTTCATAAACATAAGATTATGATTACACCCAAAAACCCCCTTTTACCATTTTTGGAAGGCAAATTCGTCATTCAATGACAATTCCAATCCATAGTGACATGTGGTTTGGTGCACAATGAATGAGTGATGCCTTTAAGTTTTTTTTTTTTAAATTCTAATTGTTCTTATTTTTTTGTTTCTTCTTTAGATGTAACTAGATTTGTGGCCCGCGCTCTGCTGTGGGTCATCCAGATTTTTTTTCCATGTAAGAAAAATAATAAGGAAAAAAAATCTAAGAATCGAGTCATTGGTTAAATTGGTAATTTAAATAATATGAATTAAAAAAAATACATTGACAATAAATAAATTAAGAAAAAATAACAAAGAAAAAAGGTAAAAAAAAACCCGATCTGAGCCTATTCAGATTATTAAATAATCTAATATTAAAGGGGAAAACTAAAAAAAGATGATTTAGAAAAAAAACTACAAAAATTAAACCCCAGTTAAATCGGGTTAACTCGCAAACTTTACGTCCATGGACATAAGATTGGTATAATCTCATAGAAAGGAAAGTAAAAAAAAAAAAAAGGATGAAGACTAATTTCTAATAAATCAAATGAGAGCATGATAGCTCCATAGAAAGCGAAAAAGTTGAAGCTTAATTTCTTGCAAATAAAATGTTGAAAGATAAAAATTCAAAAGAAATAATTAAAAAAGGTAAAAAAAAACTTGATTAATGTAAACACCCAAAAAGTAAAGCAAAAAACGACTCCACTGTCGCTGCCGATTTCTGAATCGGCAGCAGCACACTTCTTTGTTGTCGATTTCTAGATCAGTAGCGACACAATTTATGGCTGCTGATTTCTGGATAGGCACAACGCAGTACTTGGTTGTCGATTTCAGAATCGGCAGCGGTACAATTTGAGGCTGCCGATTTCTAAATCGGTAGCGACACAGTTTTGCTGCCGATTTCAAAATCGACAGCGGTAAAGCTTTTGGCTATTAATTTTTGAATCAGCAGTAGCACAATTTGGCTGCCGATTTATAAATCGATAGTGACGTAGTTTTCGCAGATGATTTTTGAATTGGCAGCGACATAGTTTATGGCTACCAATTTTTGAATCAGCAGTGACGCCGAAAAGCCTAACAAAAATTCATGTTGGACCGGGCTATTCTAGATGAGAACAATAGAGGACATTAAAAACCTTAGATTAACCCAAAAGAGGGATGGGAACAACAACCTTATCCAGCCCAGCAAACACCCTTTTTGCATTTAAGAAGGGTATAAATGCAGCAAGGAATGAGAAAGGGGCACTCTTTCCAAAAGGGGCTGCATGCTCTTGCCTTTTTCCTCTCCTAAAAAAACAGCTAGCTAGCAGCAACCTCTCTTCCCGAAGCAAAACCAGCTGCATGCATCTCCTTGGAACGTGGGAGAAGAAGGGAGGATTAAGGAAAAACAGAGTTGGTCTAAGGCATGGAAGGAGAAGAAGTCTAGACCTCTCCCCAAAAGCCAGCCAGCAAACACCACTATAGCCACCGCTTCCCCAAGAAGAAAACCTAGCAACCAGTTGCATGCACATTCCTTGAGTGTTAGAGAGGTGATACGATCCAGGCAAGGTCAAATTTAGATTTCGATGTAAAAAGTGATTTATCCAGTTTTACGGCGACAATGATAATTCTCAATCCGATCGTTGGATCGGGCTGAAATTTTACGTGGAGTCTCCTGACATGTTTTCCTACCTTGGGCTCAAATTTTAGATCAATTGGAGTTTGGGAAGGCATCTCAATACAGGTCAACAAAGGTTGTATGAATTTTGTTATTTACTTCCTTTTGACTTGTGGACTTCGTATTTGGCTAGGATTCTTTTCCTAAAAAGATATGGCAGCTTATTTTTGAAATCTACTAATTCTACCAAGATCTTTAATGGGCTGCAACATAGTTGCCAAGTGTGGCAAGGATTCATAATTATTTCAGAATCCTTACAAGGATTCCTTATTCATCCTAGCTACAAAAAGAAAAGACTTTAGAATAAATTCTACCTTCAGATCAGATTTTCTAGTCTATTTGGGACTTTTAAAGGACAACAAATCTGATCCTATTATATTTAGGATATTAAATTTGGATTTATTATTGTTATTATTATTTTCTTCTTTAGTTTAGGGTTTATTTATATTATTTGAGTTTAATTGTAAATGGGTATCATATAAGTCCACATAAGGGGTCCATTAGGGTTTATTTTAGTTTGGAGTCACTATAAATAAGGGCATAACCAGACATGTAAGGTAGACAATTCAGATTAATAAAATTTCTTGTTTACCGCACTTTGTGTGTGTGTGTGTGTGTGTTGGTGAGATAATCTCCCTTCCATGGTTCTCTAATGAATTGAAAAATGACTTATCGAAGAACAACTATCTTTGTGGCATCATCCTTATACTTTTCATTCGCGAATCAATATTCATTGGGTGGGGGTTTCCGTTTCCAATAGTGTTGGTGCCTAGGTACAAGTTATCTTTGTGTCACACTCCTATCAAACCTGATTTACTTGGCTTTCCGGGAATTGGTGTTTTTGTGTGCTGGTTGCGTGACCACGAGGTTCGCATCAACATGCTTAGAGTAAGGTTATGTGCATGATTATGTATGTTTGTAACCTTGAAAGCATGCTACAGCTGAAACAAGAATCTAATGAAAAAGTATGTGCTGAAATTGAATTTGTACAGTTGAAACAAGAATCTAATGAAAAAGTATGTGCTGAAATTGAATTTGCATATGTGTTCATGTTAAAATTGTATGATTCTGCTGGATCCAAAGAACGAATTAAAATGCCATAGCAAATGAGTTTTCACCGCGAACTATGTTTTTGGTAGCGAATCAGTTTCGCTGTCGAATTGTGTTGTCTCCAGCGAATGCGTTTTCGCTGCCGAATTGTGTGTCAGCAGCAAATCAGTTTCGCTACTGAACTGTGTTGTCCGCAGCGAATGAGTTTTCACTGCCGAATTGTGTGTCAGCAGTGAATCAGTTTCGCTGTCGAACTGTGTTGTCTGCAGCGAATAAGTTTTCGCTGTCGAATTGTGTGTCAGCAGCGAATTAGTTTCACTGCCAAACTGTGTTGTCTGCAGGGAATGTGTTTCGTTGCCGAATTGTTGATTAGTACTTAAAAGTGCATTTTTATCAAGGTTTTATATCATTATTTTACACTTGAAGTATCAATAACTCCTTAACTAAAGTATGTTTTATAATAACAAGTCTGATATCATAAGATACCTTTAATTTATGGTAAATGTTCATCTTAAATGTAGGCCTATCACATAAATGAAAAGATTGATTGATGAGTTTAAGTACTGAAATTGAAAGGACAAAGAGAGGGCCAAACTTAGAAAAGAGATGCTGGTTCAATCCAAACTGGAACACTATTCGATCATCGGGTCATATCTGGAGCTATAGATTTTGGATGTAGGTCTGCTTTATATAGATGGAAAGCTAAGACATAGGCCTAAAACTTTCATGGGAGTTCAAGATTTAAAAAGGCCGTTTTCAAGTCCAAATTGTAGCAACAATGGAGAAGTCTGAATCTATCCTGCAGCCCAGACACTGTTCAGTGTTCAGCCCATATCTCGAGTTCTAGAAGTCCAAATGATCTCAATGTGTTTTTCCTGGAAAGCTGAGATAATGTCCTAGAACTTTCATGATTTAAGTCTGTTCAAATTCTTACGTTATCAATGACTATTATCAACTTCTGAATTTATGCTATACTTGTTTGAAATACCATTAGTGGATCCTCTAACCTTGACAATTATTTTTATCATTTTTTAATCCTTATATCAATATCACATCTCAAAGCTCTCTTTATTATTATTATTGTTGTTGTTGTTGTTGTTGTTGTTGTTGTTGTTGTTGTTGTTGTTGTTATTGTTGTTGTTATTGTTGTTGTTTATGATTTATATAGTTAACCTCCCTGTGATTCAACCCCGGTCTTGCCGGGTTATTTATTACTTCGACATCCCTGCACTTGGGAGAAGTCATCAATCTTTTGGTCGTGTCAAGTTTTTTGCGCTGTTGCCGGGGAGGTAAATTCTTGTACAAATTATATTATTTATTTTATTTTCTCTTTTCACTTTTTTTATATCTAAGTTTGTTTCTTTTGTTTTGTTTCTTTTCGTTTTGTTTTCTTCTTCCTTTTATTCTCTTCCTACACGTGCATGAGAGTTTGGTCACGTACATTAAGTGTAGACTTTATAGGGTATCCTCATCATTTTCAGAAAATATGACCGAAGAAAATAATCAGTTGTTTCATAATGAGAATAATCGTGTTAGAATACTTAGAGACCACATGAATCCTACAAGAACAAGTGCACCATCATGCATAGTTTTTCCTCCTAATGCATCTCATTTTAATTTTAAGCCAGGCATTATTCAACTTTTACCTTCTTTCATGGCTTAGATTTTAAAAATCCATACTTGCATTTAAAGGAAATTGAGGAGGTCTGTAACACCTATAATGACTCAAATTATAGCATGAACACCATCAGATTAAAGCTGTTGCGATGTCGCGGTCGCACAAATTAATTACCCTAACTTCAAACACAACACACAAGATAGTATAGAGCAAGCAAGGGGTCGATCCCACGAGGAAGATTCAAGTCAGATTTTTATGCTAGATGATATGCAATTTGGGGTGGGGTTTGGACGTTATCTAAGCTAAAGCAAAAGAAAACAGAAAACTATCAAATAAAATTTAATAAAATCAGAAAATTATCAAGAGAACAAACCTTGGTTGCAAGCACACATCCATCTACAGAAATCAGAACTGATCATGGAAACGAAACACCAATTTATATTCTGAATATTTATCTCTTCTTAACATTGGTTAGTTAACGGATCCGCCGTATAACTAACCCTAACTATCAAACAACCACAGTGTCCGCACTAGTAATTTAATTCAATGACAGCCTTAAGAACTAGATAAGTTGATTAATCAAGAAAACATAACTATCCGCAGTTCATGTTTGATTTGATTGAATGTTCTCCTTAAGATTAATAACGTAGATCCACCACAATTATTAAACTCAGTTGCTTCACAAGTTCATATACCACAACTCCGGTTTTAATATCAAACATAGCAATCGATTGTCTACAATAATAACTTAGAGTCCGCTCTAGCAATTAAAATAAACAATCATAGAAAAAATAAGCATAGGAGAACAAACATATTCATCATATAAACTGAAAAGAAAAGGTAAAATAAATCTTGCAGTTCTTGAAATCCGAAGGTTTTCGTGTCCTTGCAACCAAGAAAAAGTGTTTAGCCTTGCATGTTTGTTGAACAACTAATCAAAAAGAAGGAAAAATGCATAATTTTGAGTTTCCTAGAGGAGGGGGCATTTTTCTCCTCTTGGCTGGCTACCCCCTTCTTTTCTCTCATTCTTTTTATATTATAGGAAACCCTAGTCTCTATTTTACAAAATAGTCCTCCCTTAAGTAGACTGTTTACATTTAAATACTTCAATAACTATTTTCCTAAAAAAAGAGAAATAGCCTTGCATGAAATCTTCAAGCTTTGACTTATAGCAGCTAAATTTTTGAAATAAAAACTTGGATATCGGTATAGATGCTTCGGAACGTAATTTGGACTCGTTTCTTCACGAAACCTGTTTGCTGGCAGAATTCAATTGTCATTTTTGAAAAATCATATCTCCCTCATATGACATTGTTTTTGGCTGAAATTTTAAAGGGTTTATAGGCCTTTGAGTTAGAAATCTAAAAAAAATTATTTTGCATCAATTGGACTTCTTTAGCTCCAAATATTCAAGTCGGAATGGCCAAAGGTCAACATTGGCAGATTGCGAGATTTGACTTTAAAGGCTGCGATTTCCATGCTCTTCCTTATTTTATTTTCTTCCCTTAGATGTTCAGAAATGTATGGATGTAATCTTTGTAATGCCACTAGAATCACTTCATTTCGACCTCTAGAGCTCATGTTTTGCACAAAACATCGACTAAAGGTCAAATCTATCAATTACATCCATTTTACTTCTTTTTACATCTTTCATCTAAAAGTGCCTACAAAATATAAAATAAAGAATATCAAGGCATTTTATATATAAAACATAGGCAAAACACTAGTTAAATGTGGGTGAAACTATCGAATAATATGGTTGCATCAAATACCCTCACACTTAGCTCTTGCTCGTCCTCGAGAAATGATAGGTAAAATCAAATTGAAGTTAAATTAAATTAAATCAAATCACTATGACTAATCTTTTAATCCCCAATCAATATCCAATAATATATGCATTATAAACAAGAACACAATTAAGAAGGATAAAGAGTATAAATTTTCATGAATTTATTTACATGCAAACTTCAAAACTCAATTAATCGTCGGGATTTAAATGAAATCTATGCCATGCCAAAGTGATAGGTCCTCTCATTGATATACACTCCAACACTCACGTGTTTAAAGCTTATGTGTTTAAATCTCTCAAATTCAATCAATGAATATATTCTACCATAAGCTTGCTCTTCAATCTCATCTCCATTACTAACATATTACAAACAATGCATGAATCAAAATGTCTTATTTTCTGGTTATAATGGGGCTAAGGTTAAGGTGAGGTAAAAGAGAGTAAAAGAAAAGGTTCAAACCAAAGAAAGTAGAGCATTCTGAAAAATGATATTTTAAACAAGATATTCCATCAAAGCACATAAATTTTCCATCTTTAATCACCTATACTTAACTTCTTTTGATTTCAAGCTTTTTCAACATAAAATCTTAAGAACATAAAGGAACGTTTTTTTTTTTTAACCTTTGGCAACTTTGCCCATCTTTTCATCAAGCATCACTTCTTCTTTCTTTTCACATAATTTCCAACCATAATTTCATGAGATATCATAAGTATATGCTCTACTAATCCTTGGCCAGGGGAAAAGGAAAACATATAAAAAGTTCAGACTTTTTAGGTTAGCTTTTTGGCTCAAGTGGTTAAAATTCCTAATGCCTTTATCATCTTCATGTATATATGTAATGTGAATGTAATCTCAACAAGATATGAAGCAAGTTCTAGAGATACATATCATTGAAAGAAGGCACAATAAAAAAATATAATGTTGAAGGCTCAAAATCTTGCATTGGTATAACACTATAAAGTCAATATGGCATATTCTTAAAGTCAATCCCTAAACCAATTAAACCTTAAAACTTGCATGCACATTCCTTCATTCAATTTATATCTTCATCTATCTCAATTAATTCTCATATATAATACTCACATGCTCATAAACCAATAGGAGTTCAAAAGATCAAACATAGAATTTTTTTTTTTAGAACAACAAAGAAAATCAAAATAAGAAGACCAACATTCTCCTAATACCCCCACACTTAAAACACGACATTGTCCTCAATATTGAAATAAAAGAAAAGGAATATAAGAGAACAACAAAAATAAAGTAAAATGCGAAAAATAAAAGGTAAGGGAAAAATAAAGCAAATTTGTTTTTTTTTTTTGTGGGTTGCCTCCCAGTAAGAGCTTTTGTTTTATGTCATTGGCTCAACATGTTGCATGCGTATTCTTTATAGATTGGTTCAGCTAACTCCGTAGAAGGGGTGAGTTCTGTCGTCCAACCTTCATAGAAAGGTTTCAAGTGATGCCCATTGACCTTGAGTACTTTATTGGTTTCTAAACTTGTAATTTCAACTGCACCATAAGGAAAAACATTAGAAACAACAAAGGGTCCAATCCAAAGAGAGCGCAACTTTCCAGGAAAAAGTTTCAAACGCGAATGATAAAGGACTTTGTCTCCAACATTAATCTCTTTTCTTGTAATCATTCGGTCATGGAGACTCTTAGTCTTTTCTTTGTAAATCCTTGCATTCTCATAAGCATCATTTTGTATTTCTTCCAATGTAATTCCAATCTTTTTAGGCACCAAAAGGATAGGCGCCACCCATTCACTGTCCATGATGGGATGAATGACTCCTGCATCATGAGGAACAATTTGCAAAGCCAATGCCGATTCATGCACGTTTTGGGGAACACATATATGCCTCTACATCTTTTATATCTTGGTAAAATCATAGTCATAGCTCATAGCATGTGATAGAATAAACATTGTTATAAGGATATTTAACTGCATCATGAAAATTAAATTCAATCTTTTCATCTCCTACTTCCATAGACAAAGTATCCTTACCACAATCAATCTTTGTATTGGCAGTTTTCAAGAATGGTCTCCCAAAAAACATAGGAGTGTTGTTTGATGAATCACAAGAATCATGTTTCATATCAAGAATATAAAAGTCGCATGGAATGACTAAACTATCAATCTTGACAAGGACATCTTTTATCACACCAAGTGGGTAAACAAAATGACAATCCACAAGTTGTATTACAATGCTAGTTTTATTCAAAGGCTCAAGACTAAAAGAATTATAAACATGTTTGGGCATAACACTAATAGATGCACCTAAATCGCACAAGGCCCTTTTGAAACTAGCATTACCAATAACACATGGGATAGTAAACGCACCTGGGTCTTTTTACTTTAAAGGCATATTCTTTTGAACAATAGCAGATACAATTTCACCCATACTTACCATTTCATAACCTTTTAGTTTGAAAGCTCTCTTGGTAGTACACAACTCCTTCAAGAATTTGGCATACTTGGGATTTTGCTTGATAGCATCAAGCAAAGGAATGTTGAGTTCTACTTTCTTGAAAACCTCTAAAATCTCTTTTTCTTTATCCTCTTTCTTCGACCTAGAAGAACTCACAAGAAAGGGTGGAATTGTTTTAAAACTGGAATTCATTAAGTGAGGAGTTACCATTGGAGTGTTGGTCGATGTTTCAGTTTGTAGAGGAGGAGGATGTTCCTTCTTTGTACTTAATTCGGTTTCTATCTCTTTTTTTTCCTCCATCTCAATTTGTTTCGACCTTTTCTCTTCAAGTTCTTTCCCATTTCGTAGCATGATCACACTAACATTCTTTATTGGATTCAATGCTAGGGAGGGTAATTTTCCATTTATTTGTGCTTCCAATTTCCCCACACTTGAAGCTACTTGCCCCATTTGCTTCTCCAAGTTGTGAATACGTGACCTTGTTTCATGTTGAAAAGACATGACATTTTGTTGCAAGGTCACAGTGTTAGAAGCCAAAGTTTTCATCATCTCACGAAGATCATCACTAGATGACGACCCCATAACATTAGAGTTTGTGAATGTAGACAATACAACTTCAACTACGAATCCCAAATTCACTACAAAACACATAATTCGACAGCAAATCACAGATTTGCTGGAGACATGCAATCTGACATTAGGTTCTAGCAAAGTCATATGATTTTAGCATGAAAAGACACACACAGATGCAACAATCAATCCCAGTACATAATCTGTCACAAAAGTCCAGCATAATACACATATGCAATAATCAATTTCAGCATATAATCTTTCATCGAATCCCAGCAGAATACACACATTGAAATCATCAATTCCAGCACATAATCTTTCATCAAATCCCAGCAGAACATACACATATGCATTTTAGCCAACCCCATAGCTAAGGTCAGCCCTCTACCATGTTTTATTCTTTCCATTTTATACATTTTTCTTGGTTTGATGTTATGGAAATTGCCTTATTTGTCTCTGTTTCTTTGTCCTCTTAATTGTTTTTAGTTTCCTTTATAGCTAGCTTAGGGGTCGTAGGTCAATTTTCTAAGGAAATCCTTCATCATTTTCGGTTCTGGGTTCCAAGAATAAGGGAGAGGAGACTACACAACCCATACCTTTCAGATCTAAGTTTATCTGGATAGTTTGGTAGATTTCCTTCTCTTTCTCCCTCTTTCCTCTCGGTTCTCCTTCTTCTGCCAGTTTCTTCCCACCTGTTCTAGCCCCCTTTCCCTTCCTTCCAAGCAATTCTTCAGCCTCTACTCAAGATCTCAACTCGTTTTCTCTCTCACACGTTCACAAAGGTACTTTCTGCTGGTTTTGGTTCAGTTTTTATTGGGAAGGAGGAAGAGAAGAGAAGCATACAGCTGGACATGAAGCTACTGCTGGTAGACTTTGGGAAGAGAAAGGGTCACCTTCTCTCTCTCCTTGCATTTATACTTCATATTAAATGAGGTGGGGTGTTTGGGGTTGCTTTAGATGTGCTCTTGTCCCTGTTTTGTCTATCCAAAATAGGTTTTACCCCTCTCTCTTAGCTCCTTAAGACAACCTGATTGTTTCCAAAACTTTCAATTAGACTGAGTTGCTGCTGATTCAGAAATCGGTAGCAAAAATTGTGTTGCCACCGATTCAAAAATCAACCTAAAAACTGTGTTGCTGCCAATTTCTAAATCAGCAGCGAAAATTGTGTCACTACTGATCTAGAAATCGGCAGTGATGGTGGGGTTGATTGTACTTTCATTATTTTTTTGGTGTTTACATTCTCCCTCCTTTAACATGAATTTCGTCCTCAAAATTTAAGAGGTTTCATAATCCATACCTGGTAGCTCAAATAAATTGGGGTACTTTTTCCTCATTTCAAACTCCCTGTCCCAAGTTTCCTCTTCTATTTAAGCATTTCGCCATAAGATTCTGATGATGGGGATCTTTTTGTTTCGTAGCTTCTTCACTTCCCGATCTAGTATCCTTATGGGCCTTAATTCGAGTGTTAAGTTTTCATTGACTTCTACTGGAACTTGAGGTAGGATCTGGGTGGGGTCCACATTAGCCTTCTTTAACAAGGAGACATGGAACACATCATGGAGCTTGGCTAATTATAGGGGCAAGTCCATTTTGTAGGCTACTGGCACCACTCGTTGCAAGTTTTTGAAGGGTCCAATGAAGCGGGGAGTTAACTTCCCTTTCAATCTAAACCGTAACATGTTCTTCCACAGGGCTACCTTCAGGGTCCCCCGCACTAAACTTGAGAGGTCTCCTCCTCACATCAGCATACTTCTTCTGTCTATCCTATGTGGCTTTGATGTGATCTCTGATGGTTCTCACTTTCTCCATTGTGACTTTAACTAACTCTGCGCCATCCAACTTCTGGTCCCCAACTTCTTCCCAACATAAAGGAGTCCTGCACCTCCTACCATAAAAGAATTCATACAGGGCCATCCCTAATGTGGTTTGGTGACTATTGTTATACGTGAACTCCACCAATGTTATGTGTTCCTTCCAGTTTCCTATAGGTCTTTCAGGACTTGGATGGCTCTTTCTGATTGGCCATCAGTTTGAGGGTGAAACGCAATGCTAACGTCCAACCTTATCCCCAAGGCATGTTGTATGCTCAGCCAAAGTCGGGAGGTGAACCTGGGATCTTGATCCGATACAATAGACACTAGAATCCCATGGAGCCGTATCGCATCGTTTATATAGATCTTGGCAATCTTGTCTACTGATTCGGTTATCTTTATAGGCAAGAATAGTGCGGATTTCGTCAACCGATCTACGATGACCCATGTCGCATCATTTCCTTTCATCCCTTTGGGAAATCCCGACACAAAATCCATGGTGATCATCTCCCACTTCCATTCTGGAATTTGTAATAATTGTAAAAGTCATGCGGGCTTTTGGTGTGTTCAACCTTGACTTATTGACATATCCCACACTTAGACACATACTCAACTATTTCCCTTTTCATATTAGGCCACCAATAGAGGTGTTTCAGGTCTCGATACATCTTAGTGCTGCCAGGATGTATAGAGAAATTGGACTCATCTTCTTCTCGTAGAACCATCCGTTTGACTGTTTTGTCATTAGGTATGTACAACCATTGTCCCGTCATCAATTATCCATCATCCGCTACCCACAATTGCGTTTCTTCTCCGGCCTCTATGTTCTTCCTAATCTTGTACCCCACATTGTCATGGAATTGGGCTTGTAGTATCTATTCCCGATACATTGGTCGCACCAATAGTTGAGCCACTAGCCCACCTCCTGCATTAATGCCCAATTTTGCACCCATCCTTTTCAATTCCACCAATTGTCGATCCTTTCCCACTATTGGCTTACTCAAGGCAACTCTATTTTTGCAACTGAGGGCATCTGCCACCACGTTTGCTTTCCTTGGGTGGTATTCTATGGTGCAGTTGGTGTGAACCCTAGCGGAATTTAATGGAATTCGCGACCCCAAGATCAATCTAATCCAAGTTTTTTGAGATTTGAATGAACTTATCACAATGGAAGACTTGCTCCAAGGCAACAAGACTATAAATCAACTCGATCACAACGCCTATACTTGGAGACGAGTAAAGAAAGTATAAATTCACAACAAAGAATGGTCAGTTCTTTGAAGAATTGAAAGTTCAATCAAGAACCAAGATTGAGTAACCAAAAAGTTGGCTACAATGCTGAAAATATCATTAGAAGTCTACCCTAAAATTATACCTAAAGAGTATTTAAACTCCAAGCCAAAACCCTAGTTTTTCTAATGGGTATCATATAAGCCCAATTTAAATAATAATCAACCCAAGATAAAACTAGCCCAAACTAATTAAAATAAACAAGTCTAAAACCTAAACAAAATGTCTCCTCTCAAAATAAATAAAGTTTGATAGTCCAACTAATTAAATAAGACAAGTTTGTTGTTTTCGCATTCTGTCTGGCAGCAACAAAGCCCAACTTAAAATGGATGGTTCTCTCTCTTCTTAATGAATTAGAAGGCCTTCCATATACCGTTGGAAAGGTATGGAAGTCTAGTTTCCAACCCAACTAGAATCACATTAAATTTCAATTTGTAGCTCTAGTTATGACTAACATAGTAACCAAAGATCAAACCGTCCGAATCTAGTCTTTTTCTCCTAATCCTTGTGTAATGGTCTTGGTTCCACCAACAAGCCCCTTTTGAACAGATTAATCAAGGCTTGCTCTTTATTATTACAAATCCTCTTGAAGTCCACCTTAGCCAATGTATCTTGAAGAAGTCCATTGAAAGCTTCTTTGAACTTCTTAGCCTTAAACCTAGTAACTGGATCAATTGGAACCTCCAATGGATCCTTTGATAGTTGGATCGCATCATCCCCTCTCTTCTCAAAAGGATTCGACCTTGAATCATCACCTACATCAAACAAAGAAAGATCAGAAACACTAAAGGTAGCATTAACACCATACTCACCTGGTAGATCAACTTTGTAGTCATTATCATTAATCATTTCTATGATCTGATAAGAACCATCTCCTCGAGGCATCAATTTTGATTCTCTTTGTTCAGGAAACCTTTCCTTCCTCATATGCACCCAACCCAATCACCTTGTTCAAATCTCACCAATTTCCGTCCTTTATTAGCCTTATATGCATATTGTTCATTTTTTTTCTCTATTTGTTGTTGAATCTTTGCATGCAAATCCTTCACCTTAGCCTCATCCATCTCTATACCTTTTGCACTAATAACATATCCAAGAAAAATAATTATATCCATGCAAAAGTCACAGTTTTTCAAATTAGCATATAAGAGCTCTTTTCTAAGCACATTAAGAACTTGTCTCAAATGATCCATATGCTCATCAAACTCCTTACTATAAATCAAAATATCATCAAAGTAGACAACTACAAACTTACCAATGAAAGTACGCAAAACATGATTCATCAATCTCATAAATACTATGTGCATTAGTAAGTCCAAAAGGCATAACCAACAACTCATACAAACCATATTTAGTTTTAAAAGCAGTTTTCCATTCATCCCCTTCGTTCATCCTAATTTGTTGATAACTACTTTTTAAATCAATATTTGAAAACATTTTAGAACCATGCAATCCATCCAACATATCATATAATCTAGGAATAGGATATTCATCAATCTCATAAAAATACTATGTGCATTAGTAAGTCCAAAAGGCATAACCAACCAACTCATACAAACCATATTTAGTTTTAAAAGTAGTTTTCCATTCATTCCCTTCGTTCATCCTAATTTGATGATAACAACTTTTTAAATCAATATTTGAAAACATTTTAGAACCATGCAATCCATCTAACATATCATATAATCTAGGAATAGGATGTTGATACTTTACAGTAATGTTATTAATAGCTCTGCAATTGACACACATTCGTCAATTTTTGTTTTTTTTAGAACAAGAAGCACAAGAACTACACAAGGACCCATGCTCTCTCGAATATATCCTTTCGACATCAACTCCCTCATTTGCCTTTGAAGGTTTTTAGTCTCTTCAAGATTGCTCCTATAAGCTGGCCTATTTGGTATAGATGCTCCTGTAACAAAGTCGATTTGATGCTCAATACCTCTAATTGATGGCAAACCACTAGGAATGTCATCTGGAAAGACATCCTTAAATTCTTGCAAAAGAACTTTAACAATACTAGGAACACAAAACAATGCCTCCTGATACACAAGTAAAGTTATAGGCAAGTCAAGAAGATAGACATGTTTAAGATCATTAGATTTTGCAAAAAAATTAAGGTGTTTCCCCACTTTTTCTATACACTCTTCTTTTCTCACCCTTTCTTTCTTCTCTCCACTCTCGATCTTTTTTTTATTTTTCTGTTCTTGGCCATGACCCTCCCCTAATGTCCTAAGGGCCGAAACTTTGTTCCCTTTTTTTCAACTCATGACTCACTTTCTTTACTCTCTTCCTCACATCCTCACCATGTTGTTCAACTTGATTTTTCATTTTTGGCTGAATTTTTGGGTTCCTCTACTTTGGACAAAACATGTTGCTCTTCCTCATAACCCTTCTTCAATTGAATTTGATCTTCATACACTTGCTTTGGTGAGAGTGGAGCAAGTGTATAAATCCTTCCTTCTCCAATGAATAAATTATTCTTAAACCTATCGTGCTTGACTTTTCTATCAAATTGCCAAGGCCTTCTTAGTAACAAATGAGTAGCATGTATAGGCACAACATCACATAACACTTCATCCTTATATTTGCCTACTGAAAAAGAAATCATCACCTGTCTATTCACCCTAACAACACCATATTCATTCAACCATTGAAGCTGATAAGGCCTCTCATGTTGTACAGTATTCAATCCTAACTTTTTAACCAAAGTAACACTAGCAACATTAGTACAACTACCATTATCAATGATCATACTACATACCTTATCGTTGATTAAGCATCTAGTATGGAAGATGTTCTCCCTTTGTTGCTCCACACCATCCTCCTTAGTCTAAACACTAAGCGACCTTCTAATCACCAAAACTTTATCACCAATTCACTAGCATCCTCAAGTGGTGGCATGTCATCACAATCACTTAGAAATGCCTTTGGTGGAGGTCATTCCAACCAACCTATCGCCATTGTTCAAAACCCAATAACAACTTAACCTGAAGAAAGAATGGGTGAATATGGTTAGGAGACCTAATACAATCTAGCATTTGTGTGGTTAGAAGCATTGACACCAGCCCTTGCTGTTGTAAAAGAGTTTGTCAATGAATCCCACAAGACGAAGTCATCTGATGACATTGATCAATATAAGATGGCATCACTGGAAGCCAGAATCAGGGTCATTGAAGGGGTAGACTTATATGAACCAGTACGAGCAGCAAAAATATGTATTGTCCTGAATATAGTTGTACTGAAGAAGTTCTGTGTTCCTGAATTCATCAAATACACTGAAACGCAATGCCCTATCACATACCACAAGTCCTATTATAACAAAATGGCAAAAGTAGTACACGACGAGAAACTACTAATGTATTTTTTCTAAAATAGTTTAAGTGGGGCAACATTGAGCTGGTACATGAGGCTGGACAATAGAAGGATCCAGAAATGGAAAGACCTGGTAGATGCTTTTGTCAAGCAATACAAGTATAATATAGGCATTGCTCCTAACAGAACCAACTTGTCTAATCTGGAAAAAGGGGACAAAGAAAGCGTAAGGAAGTATGCCCAAAGATGGAGAGATTTAGTTGCACAAGTGCATCCCCCACTCTTGGACAAATAAATGGTCACTCTATTTGCCAACACGCTCAAGGAGCCGTACTACGACCATGTAATGGGTAGTTTAGCATAACAATTCACTGATGTTATAGTAGTAGTCGAGTTCATAGAGCAAGGAGTTAGGAGTGGTAGAATTTCCGTGCCTACAGAGAAAAGAGGCTTCAAAGGGAAAAGGAAGGAGGTTGATTATGTTGAAGGTGGTTATAGGGGTAGAAAAAACAAATTCCAAAACTACCACACTTCACCCAAAATTGCCAAAATCAAATTTAACCCTTCATTTCTTACTAGAAAACCTAAGCCTCAAATCAAAAACCAAACTAAGAGTTTTTTACCGCTGCCCTTAAATGAGATGTACCAGAAGTTGCTAAGCATCGGGCATGTATCTCCATAACCACTCGCGCCTCTGTAGCCACTTTACCCTAACTGGTACAAACCCGACCTCAACTTCAAGTACCATGCTGGTGCTGTGAGACATAGCATTCATTCTTGCAGTGCCTTCAAGAAGAGGCTCATGCATTTAATTAAAGCTGGGTGGATAACATTCGAAGAAACTCCAAACATGAGTATGAACCCTCTACCCCATCATGCTTCAAGTAGTGGATCGGTAAATGCACTAGAGGCGAAATGTCCAAGAAAGCACTAATGGTAAGAGTAGGGTGCGAAAAAGGTAGCGTGGATCCTCGAGGGTGTCCATACTGTTGATGAAATTTCCACAAATGCTTTTGTGGGGAGGCTGACCAAAAGTGAAATGTACTAAAGTAGGAAAATGGATCATGTTCTTATTATGTCCAAAAATAACTACCCCTGTTTGATCATGCCTACAAAGTTATTTTGACTTTTGCCAAATTTTAGCCTTGTCAATAACTTAGTTCATAATGCCACAAGACTTTCTTTGTCAAATGAGTCCCTTTTTAATAAGATCATGTGTTTCTTTATGATGTGCCTTCATTTTTGTTGTTTCAAACAAATAAGCCACTTAGAATTCTTTGGCGTGTTTCCTTTCTCTAAAACTATGCATGATTTCATATTTTCACAAGGATTTTTTTGGGAAATCAAGGTTTTAGTACAAAAACAAAAATGAAATTGGTGTAATATACAAGTTCTGGAAATTCAAGTGATCACCTAAAAAAAAACAAACAAACTGAAGAACAACCTAAATACCATTAGTTAACTTCAAAGCTGAGTTTTAACTTAATGAATATTGAGAAACCATTTTACATATTCACATGAAAGCAAGGCTTACCGATCCTAAGTGCATGCGTTTGAAATGGGGAAAAACCATATTTGATAATCCTTTCACGAGGCTAAAATATACCTTTCGCAATCTCCTTTTGAGCCTGATAGGTTTTTCTTGAGAAAAATAATCATGGCTAGGATCACACCCTATTCTAGGGGGCAAGTGCAAGAGATATACAAAAAATTCCTCAATGATGAAAAGTGCCAAAACAAAGCTGGAGGGGCATGAAAGAATACAAAAGATTCAAAAATGTTTGAGCATACCACAAAAATAACTAATATGATGATGCTCAAAACCAAACAAAAAAAACAAATAGAAAATGCCCAAGCCCGATGCCAACGAGGCACGATGGACCATTTTGCAAATCAATTCAAAAGACAAAAAGGTCAAGAGACAAGCATTATTGATCCTTAGTCTTGAAATCTCTTAAACAATTTTTAAGCCTACAAATATCCTTTTTCTTCGTAGCCAATAGCCATAGCCTATGTTACGTGCCTAATGAAGCCTTGTCTGATCAAAGATAAGCAATCTGGATCAGTAGGCAATGCTTTCTCATGATAAACAAGTCATTATTCATACAAGCAAAGTGAATACTTTGAAGATCGGTTCTCTATAACTCTAAAATTAAACCTTGAACCTCTTTGACCAACAAAATGTCACTTCATATTTTCACCAAAGGCAAAACAAAAAAATTTCAACACTTATAAAGACTTGTCCATAGGAATCACTTGAATTTCTTTAGAACAAGTTTGTTTTAAACTGACACGAAATTGATTTTTATGTTTGGAATAACTTTGAAATTCCAAAAATTCTCCATGAAAACAACTCCTTGTAAATAACAAAATATTTTTCCACACAACCTTATCCCCAAAGAATACCCAAATTGAACACTTGGGAGCATGATCAAGCTGAGAGGGCAATCCAAAAAACACATAATAGGGTTAGCTCTATGATTCCTTTTCTAAAAAACCAAAAATATAGGGCATAGATAATGACCTTTGAGATAAAGGTTTGTAGACAAAGAAGTGTGTTGAAATCAAGCCTTTTCCAAAAGTTAAGATCATAAGATATGACTTGCATAAGAAAGAGCGAAGAGTCATCGAAGCTTACTACAAAGACTCAAACTTTTAAGAAGGAAGACAGTCAATGAAGAAAGGGGACCTGTATTTCTCAAGTAAGTATACATGCATATTGATAATAATGCATCTTTGATGAAATTGATGCCATCCCATCTTTCCTTTTGAGTGCGCTTTCGGGTCGTCATCTCCTAGGTAATGCATTTTTTAACCTTACCTCCTTTCGAGTGCGCCTTTGAGCCCTTATCTTTCAAATATTGTGTTTTCTAATCCTACCTCATTTTGAGTGCGCCTTTGAGCCCTCACCTTTCGGGTAGCGCATTTTCTAACCCTACCTCCTTTGAGTGTGCCTTTGAGTCCTCACCTCTCGAGTAGCATGTTTTTTAACCCTACCTTTTTTTAGCGCGTCGTTGAGCCCGCATCATTAAGATAGTGCGCTTTGTAGCCATATATTCCTTCTTTAGAGTGTGCCTTTGAGCCCTCACCTTTCGGTTAGTGTGTTTTCTAAACTTACCTCCTTTCAAGTGTGTCTTTGAGCCCTCATCTCTCAGGTAGTGTGTTTTCTAACCTTACATCCTTTCGAGTGTGCCTATGAGCTCTCATCTCTCGGGCACTGCATTTTTTAACCCTAGCTTCTTTCGAGTGTGCATTTGAGCCCTTGTTCCCCTTCGAGCCCTATCATATTTTCTCTTCATGACATCCCATCTTTCAACTAGGTAGCTCCCCCATTACAATTAGAACATTATGAAAAATCTATTTATTTTTCCATGAGACCACTTTGAAAAATCTCTGCATTTTTCACCTGGACAAGTCACCCATTATCATTAGACTATTCCAAAAAATCTTTGTATTTTTTATCGAGGTAGGTCACTTATTATAATGAGATCACCTTCAAAACTTTTTCCACATGGACAAGTCACCCATTACAGTGAGACCACTTTGAAAAATCTCTATATTTTTCACCTAGGTAGGTCACTCATTACAATTAGATTATTTCTAAAAAAAAATTGTATTTTTCACCTAGATAGGTCACTCATTCAATGAGATCATTTTTGAAATTTGTATTTTTCACCTAAGCAGGTCACCCATTACAATAGAACCACTTTGAAAACTCTTTTAATTCTTTGCTTGAGCAAGTCACCCATTACAATGAGACCACTTTGAAAAATCTTTTTATTTTTCTACTTGGGCAATTCATTCATTACAATGAGATTACCTTGAAAACTCTTCATTTTTCCTTGGGCAAGTAACCCATGACAATTTGACCATTTCAAAAAATCTTTCAATTTTACCAATAGGCAGGTTGTTTGGTACAACTATACCATTTCAAAAGATCCTTTAGTTTTTTTTCTGAATGCACTTTCTAGATCTCACTTCAAGTACTTTCAGAAGGATTGACAATTTCTTGATCTTTTGAATATGTTATTATCATTTTTTTTCTTTACAAAGCTTACTATCTAAAGTCTCTTATGAGACTTTTTATTATAAGCATTGTAAAGAGGGGGGCAAATTTTTCAAAGTGGTGAAAAAAGAAAATGATTTTTCAAAGTGGTCTTATTGTAATGGACGACTTGCCCAAGTTAAAAAAAATCTTTGTATTTTTTTGCCATTTTAAAAAATCATTTGTATTTTTCACCACTTTGAAAAATCTTTGTATTTTTCCACCTGGATAGGTTGCCCATTACAACATCAACTCCAGCAGACTGACAGTCCCCACCATTTTAGTTTCTTCCTTTTCCAGCACCGACAACAGTAACAGCCCCTCCTCTGCAACAAATCTGACAACCCATGATGTCTACTTTGAATCAACAGTTGTGATCCTTCCGGATCGATCCAAGGGCTAAGATTTGGCATAAATGGAGACCAATATCCCTCTTCCATCCCCTATAAATAGATTTGGATTTCATGGCCTGAGAAAGCAGAAAGCAGAAGCCAAAGTTGAGAAAAAACTATATTTGCCCTGTTTTTTTCCTTTTTTCCCCTCTCGACCATCACTTTGGCTAGCTCTATCATCGCGTCTCAACCGCCGTTACAATCACCAAACACTCGTCGGTCTTCCTTGCAACACTAGGAATGTTGCCGACCACTTTTTCGGCCAGGCCCATGTCTTTTGTTTTCTTCCTCCCCCGGCCAGCCACTGTATGCAAAATTTGCATGCAGCGGTGGCTTTTAAGTTTTTAATAGGTTGGGTCAGGTGACACGATCAAAGAGTTGATGTCTTCTCCCAAGTGCAGGAGTGTCAAATTAATAAATAACCCGGCAAGACCGAGGTCGAATCACAGAGAGGTGAATTAAATAAATTACAAATAATAAAATGATATTGATGTTGAAGAGAACTTTGAGATGTAATATTAATATAACGATTAAACAATGATAAAAAAAAAATATCAAGGTTAGAGGATCCACTAATGGTATTTCAAATAAATATAATATAAACTCTTTTTATTACTCAACTGGAAACCACACACAAAGGAGGTTCCAATCGGATGATTTATCGTTCTTAGCTCATTACAAATTATTAACATGATCATATTAATCATCTTATCTAAGTAACACCATACTTATAAATATCATCAGGCATTCATGTTGCTAGCTTATGTTAACAACAAATCAAGTTCCTATCATAATAACGGTGTCGGCCGAAGATTATAAAGGATCAAGCATTTGATGTACCAAGTGTTATACAACACAAATCTAGATTAACCATTTAACAAGCAAGGTATTAAGAATTAGTAAGATAAAAAGATAAAACATGTTAATAACAATCTTTCTTGGATATAAACATTAAAGTTCATGTTGAGTTTATATTATACATATTCTAACACCACTAGTGAAACCTTTTTACCTTGACATAATAAACTTAGCTAAACATAATGAAGAAGAAAAACATAAATAAACTAGATAAGAACATAGTTATGATGAAAAGCATAAACAAGAGATTAATGAAAGCAAAACTTAAGCATTACAAAAATATAAAGAAAGAAAGCAAGAACATGATCTAGATCTGAAAACCAAGATGACTAAATACATGGCAAATGCCTCCTTTTATAGGCTAAAATTTGGAACTATTGATTGGTTGACAAACCATTGACTTGGTGGCTGGTTTTTGACATTGTTGGCTGCTGGTTATTGATATTGTTGGCTGGCTAAAACATCATTGCTAACATCAGAATTAGAGCCCCTCTTACCATGAAAGTTGTGGAAAATTGTCTCAACTTTCCAACAAAAAAAAAAACCAGAGCTCATTTGGACTTCTAGAACTCGAGATATGAGCTGAAAACCGAACAGTGTCTGAACTTCAAGACAGATTCTGACTTCTCTGTTGATGCTAAGATTTGAACTTGAAAACGGAAGAATTGATTCTTGGGCTCCCCATGAAAGTTTTAGATCTATGTCTTAGCTTTCCATACATATAAAGCAGACCTAAATCCAAGGTCTACAGCTCCAGTTATAACCCAATAACCGAATGGTGTTTTAGTTTGAACCAGCATCTCTTCTATTAGCCCTTTCTTTGTCTTCTTAATTTCAATAGTTAATCACATCAATCAATCCTTTGAATTGTGAGATATACTTGCATTCAAAACAAGCATTTACCATAAATTAAAGATATATTATATTATCAAACTTGTTATTATAAAATATGCTTTAGTTAGGGAATTTAATGATACTTTAGTGCAATATGATGATATAAAACCTTAATGAGAATGCACTTTCAAGTACTAATCATCGGGTCCAGCCCATGCCCAAAAAAAGGAGAGCCCAGGTCTGCTAGGCCGCCATATTTTTTATAATATATTTAAATATAATAATATATATTATAATATTATATATTATTAAAAAAATAAGAAAATTCAAAAAAGAAATCCCAAGGAGCATTTCAAAATATTTCTGATTTTCTTGCATGTTTTTCTACCAATTTTGTTTAATATTGAGTTATATTTTTACATTGTAAGATACTAATCTGGTATTAAAATATTCGATATTCTCCGAAATATTTCTAAATATTTTTTTAAAAAAATTCAAAAAAATCTCAAAACTTTTAAATTAATTTCCTTTTTCAAAAAACAAAAAAAAATTTGTTTCATGCATACAGCCAGATCTTAAAAAGTTTTCCAAGCATATTTTCATAAAAAAACAAAATACATCTTTCTCATGTTTTAAAAAACAAAAAAAAAAGTATATCATAACCAGTTTATGATTATTCGTTAGGGTTTGGCCAAAATGTCAAAAACTCTTTTATCAATAATTTTGTTCATTTTATATTAAGGTTTAAATGTAGACTTTAATATCTGTGGGGTGTAAAGCAATACAATAGAGTACACCTTCGGATATTAAAAATACAAAGTGTGAAATAAATCTGATGCTAAAATTCAAACTTTAGAACAATTAGGATTTAACTCAATAAGGTAGAGATTTCCTCACAAAGATAAATCTGCTTTAGACATTAGATGAGACCAACAAATAGAAATTTGACCTAGAAAAACAATCAAACAACAATGCAGCTTACCTTAGGTAGGGTGCACTGAGGATAATGCGTCTTTCCCTTGCACAACCAGTCCCTTACCCAGACTCTCGCAGACCATAGGTTCCTAGTAACCATAATACCAGGTAGCAACTCCTGAACCTTAATCATAATTTTATGGTTAAACCAAAAACCTTTTTTCTTCCTAAAAAGCATTGTTATTTAATTGTTTTTCTCTGAAAAATAAATGTGCCTCCCTAAGAGGTGTGTGTTGTTGGGAAAGGAAAGAGTTTGGTTTCAATCATAGAATTATTATTAAGGTTCAAGAGTCGTCATCTAGAATTACAGGTTGGGTCGCCATCCGCCCAACAAACCTGGGCTCTTTTTTTTGTTGGACCCAACCCAGACATATGGGCTTGACCCCAACCTAGGCCCATATGGTCACTGGACCAACCCAGTGACCATGGGGTTAATTATTATCACCACTGCATATAAAATGCAATGGCCGGTGAAGGGGGAAGAAGGAAGCAAAAAAGACAAGTGGGTAGCTTACCTGGCTGGAAAACTAACCAGCAACGTTCCTAATATTACAGGGAAGCCCAATGAGTGGTTGGTGATGGCAATGATGGTTGAGGCACGGCGGTTGAAGTGGCCAAAGTAGTAGCCGAGAAGGGGGTAAAGGAAAAAAAGAACTAGGTAAAGATGGGTTTTTTTCTCAACTTTGGCTTTTTATTTCTCTTTCCTCAGGACATGAAATCATCATTTATTTATAAGGGTTGGAAGAGGGATGTTTGGTCTCTACTGGTACGAAATCTTGGTCCTGGGTTCGACCTAAAAGGATCACAACCGTTGACTCAAAGTAGCCATCATGGCTTGTCAAGTTTGTTACAGGAAAAGGGTTGGTCGAGTTGGCCACTTTAGAGCGATGCCACCACCTCTATGATGTTTTTCTGCTTGAACTGACCATATTAGGGTGTAGTCAGATGTCAGGTGATCATTTGGGAGTTTTATTCAATTTGGTGGAGAAATGAAGCATTAAATGCCTTGGGAAGAGGGTCACTCTTGCCAATTTCATTTTAATCCTTCGATTTGTGATTTATTCTTAATTACACCCCTGATCAGCTTCAAACTTTTAATTCGATGCCACTGTGCCCCTGATAAACTTCAATTTAAGCCTCGGATTTCAGCGCCTTTTATTTTGGTTCTTAGTCTCGAATTTCTTCAATTTAGCCCCTAATTAACCATTAAACTTTCAAATTTCTTTGATTTCATCCCTGATTTCAACCACTTAGGTCCCTAGAGTTTAGTGTCATTTTCATTTTGGTCCTTGTCTATGATTTTCTTCAATTTAGCCCTTAATTGACCCTAAACCTTTGATTTTCTTCCAATTTTACCCCTGATTTCAATCAATTGACTTGGTAAAAATTAAATTCGGTCTCCTAAAATTCTAATCTTCTCAATTAAGTCCAAAATGGGCTCCTAAACTTAATTTTTCACCGATTAAACCCCTAATAAAATTAATTTGACATGTTTAAAGTATAATTAAGTCCTTGCACCTAATTAAATCCTTCAATCAGACCCAAATTAATTCTTAAACATAATTAAACTTCAATTTAGCTTATGATGAAATCAAATTGGCCTATTAAAAATCTAATTATGTTCTTAGGCTTAAATTTTAAACAGATTCATCCGATAATTATTTAATTTGTCCTTGAATCTGCATTATATCTTTAGTCTTGGGCTGGGGTACAATTAATCTTCAAATTTCATCTAAAATTACAGCTTGATTTTTATGTATCTTTTGGAAATCCTCATTGACCTGCTTTCTCCATGTAAACCTTATTTATGTATAAAAATAAATCATTTTTTTTTATTTTGGAAGAAAAAAATGAATTTGGGGAATAACTGAGAAATGAGTTTTGATAAATAGTACCAGTCGTGACCCTTCACACCAGCAACTCGTGACCAACCGAAGCTCCCTTGGCAGCCAACCCATACTAGAAGCTCCTCCTTGTAGCCGTAACTTTAATTTGGCCTATGATTAAATCAAATTGACCAATTAAAAATCTAATTGTGTTCTTAAGCTTAAATTTTAAGCAGATTCATCCGATAATTATTTAATTTGTCCTTGAATCTGCATTGTATCTTTAGTCTTGGGTATAATGGGGTACAATTAGGCTTCAAATTTCATCCAAAATTACAACTTGATTTTTATGTATTTTTTAGGAATCCTCCTTGACCTGCTTTCTCCACATTAACCTTATTTATGTATAAAAATAAATCATTTTTTATTTTTATTTTGGAAGAAAAAAATGAATTTGGGAAATAATTGAGAAATGAGTTATGACAAATAGTACCAGTCGTGACCCTCTACGGCAGCAACTCGTGACCAACCGAAGGTCCCTTGGCAGCAACCCATACTAGAAGCTCCTCCTTGTAGCAAGAACAACCTAGTTGTGCCATCAACTAAGAGAAATAGGTGTTACCTTCTCTCCTCAAGCTCATTCAAAGCCTCCTTTAACAAAACTAGCAGTAGCAAGTTGACCTTAATAGAGAGAGAAATAGATCCGAAGACAAAAGTAAAACAAAATGCCTTGTGTGATTTTTATGCTTTTGCAGGTCATCGTGAGAGCCACTGCTAGCACAAGAAAGAAGAGAAAAAGAAGTTGCTTTAGATCCACCTTGTTTCCAGTTCACCAGCGGCGACGCGTGAATCCACGCACCGACAGTGATAGTGGCACGTAGAACTCATGCACCGCCATTGTTCTGCCACTTCCATAAGCTTTACAGTACTATTCTTATGCCTCCAAAAGACTCTAGTCTTTATTCTAGTAGTTTATGGACATGCCAAACACCTTGGAAGGTCGATCTATAACTTCAAATTATTTCTTTGGAAAAATTGATAAAATGGTGTGAAATTTGGGACAAAATGTTTATTATCATGTGTAATATTGGATTGTTTGGATATTTATTTGGTTTGATGTGTGTTTTGATTTTGAAATGATTTGATTATTTTTGTGGTGGATTTTGAGTTTACTTTCTTAGAATTATGATTTCTAATTGAACGTTAATTCTTAATTCATGATTTGTGCTTGTGCTTGTTTTGATTTATTTGAATTAGCATGCAATTTGAATATAGGTCATGAAGTTAACAAGACTTGATGTTTGATTTTTTTTTGTATTATTGGATTTTTTGTTGTTTTTTTAGTGCTGAATAAATAGTTTGCATGGAGTTTATACATTGATTGAAATAGTTTGATTAAAGCACATTATTGCATTTTTCCAAACATGGTCTTAGTCTAAATTTAATAAATTTTCAAAATTTTAGAAGATCATCTTGCAATTAATTTTGAGTTCGCTATATTTTTTTTTATCTTTGCATATTTCATATTTGAAATTATAACCTACACGCGAAACACCTTTTCAGTATTAGACGAATTAGTTTCCTTCCACAAGAAAACAACAAAAATCTTTCTTTACAAAAAAATACAACTATATTTTAAAATGCATATGGCCAAGTTTCTCAAAAATAAAAAATCATATTTGCATAAATAATAAAAAAATATATATACAAGGCATGATTTAGCATCTTTGAAAATTTAAAAAATATTTTTATTGATATTTTTTCATGTAGTTTTTGGATTTAATAACTAGTTTATTAAATCCATAAGAACTTGACACATATTTTTTAAAAAAAAATATTTTGTTTTCTTTTAATATATGAGATTATGAACTTTTACGTAAGATGTATTCTTAATATTGAATAAAAAGATATTTTCTTTTATTTATATTTTTTTGACAATAGAATGATTAGGTTTTAACCTGATAAGATAAAGATCTCCTTACCGTAAATGACCTTTGTTAAACCTTAAACAAACCAACAATTTGAAAACACTACAACACATCAGTTTATATCAGACAAACAAACAATGCAGCTTATTTTATATAAGGTGTACTAGAGGTGATAAGTCCTCTCTAAAGTCCTCTTATCTGGACTCTGAGACGAGTTAGAGTTCCTAGTGATCAAAATATTAGGTGACAATTCCATTCTTATTTTACTAATAAAAAAATAAGAATTTCTTATTCTTTTCACCCATCACCACGAAGATCTTAATACGGTAGGATAATCATTGCGATGCCGTAGATGTGCAACAACATGCTTAGTATTTTTTTTATCATAATTTTTTTATACCAAATATTAGAATGGCGTGGAAAGTAACCTAGTAAACTCAATAAAATGTAACCATGAACTAATTGATTCATGTGTGCTTATTCTATTAAAGTCTTGTATATTTGTCGAAAAGTAATTTCTTTTTAAAAAGTAATTTTCATAAAAACTAGATTCCTATAAATTTGATAACAAAAAAATTATATTTGATAGTGTATTGAAAAATTAGTCAAAAAACACTTTTTAGTATTTGGCTATGCCATGAAAAATAAATTAAAAAATTATTTATTAATATTGTTTTTCAAGTTTATCTAACATATAGAACAATAAATATAACTATTTGACTACATATAAGAAAACAATTATGTATAAAAATTGTAATGGTGGAATTGTTTTTATTATATCATATATTTATATATAGTTTGTTTTATAAAATATTTGAATGTATTTACTATATAATATAATATAAGTATTTTAAATATAATATTATAAACCTATAGCTAATTTTTGGTGTTTGGAGAAGATTGAAAATTAACTTTTTTGTATAGTACTATAATTTTATAATATAATTTATATGATTTAAAATGTATGATTGTTGTTAAATATAATATCTTTGTATTTGAATGTATTTTCTAGCAATTTTATCTAAATTAAAGTATTATATGCACTAATATATCAAATTAATATACTTTTATATTGTATATTAATATATTCTAATATGTTATTTCTTATATAAATATATTTTTAATTTATTATTTTTAATAATATTATATTTTAAAGTATTTTATTTATAATAATAATAATAATAATAATAATGTATCATTTTAGTTTTTAAATCTTTAATGAAAAGTATTTTTTTATTTTTTAAATAAAAAAACATTTTTTTTTCATTTAAATTTTATGTTTTCTTTTCACGAAACTAATTTTTTATAATATACTTAAATATAAAAAGTTAAGAATTGTATTTTATAAGAGGTGTTTGAGAGGATGATAACGATTGTTTTTTAAAATATATTTTTTTGAAAGTATATTAAAATAATATTTTATTATTTTTAAAAAATTATTTTTAACGTTAACATTCTAAAATAATATGAAAATACTAAAAAATATAAATTTAAATTAAAAAATAATTTTTAAAATTTTTTCAAAAAAGTTTTTTAAATAAAAAAAAACAAACAGCACATACTTTCAAAAAAAACAAACATGGTCAACTCGGTTGGTGTGATCGGTTATCTTTCTCATTGAGTTTTGAACCGTAAAAGACTAAAATACCCATGCTCATTTCCACGCCATTTCCCTATAAAACTCAATAGTTAAGCCCAATTCAGTCCAATAAAGAAAAAGCATCCAGCCATTAGCAACGAGCATGTACCTTTTCAATCTCCTCCCTCGACCACTTCCTCACCTTCCATGACAAACAGTTAAAACCAAAAACAGCATCAACTCCATCAGCCAAAATGAACGAAAATCCCAACAGAGCCGAAGCCGAGCGCCTTCTCGGAATAGCTGAGAAACTCTTACAATCACGAGATCTCAGCGGCACAAAAGACTTCGCAGTTTTAGCTCAAGAAACCGAACCCCTTTTGGAAGGCTCAGAACAGATCTTAGCCGTTGCCGATGTGCTTTTATCAGCCGAAAAACGTATCAACAATCACCACGACTGGTACTCGATCCTGCAAATCAGCCAAAAAACTGACGATTCCGAACTTATAAAAAAGCAGTATCGTCGCCTCGCATTACTCCTCCATCCAGACAAGAACAGGTACCCTTTCGCGGACCATGCCTTCAAGCTTGTCGCTGATGCTTGGGCTGTTTTGTCTGATACTTGTAAAAAAACGTTGTACGATAATGAATTGAGTTTGTTTTCGAAGATTGATTTGTCTACTTCAGGGAAATTACCGGTCAGGAGAAGCCAGAGACCGGTTGGCCATAAAAAGGCTGAAAATTTGAAAACTAATGTCAATAACGTGAGTAATCAACAAGAAGGGCAGGGACAGAGAGCTAAATTATCTTCGTTCTGGACCGCATGTCCGTATTGTTATATTTTGTATGAGTATCCTAGGGTTTACGAGAATTGTTGTTTGCGGTGTCAAAACTGCCAGAGAGGGTTTCATGCGGTTTTAATACCGTCACTGCCGCCTCTGGTTCCCGGGCAGGAGTCTTATTATTGTTGCTGGGGGTTCTTTCCTATGGGGTTTACACTTGGTATTGCAGGGAGTGGGGAGAAAAATGGCGGGGGAGGTGCGGGGTTTCCTAATTGGATGCCGTCAATGTTTGGAACAGAGCAGCTGCAAGGAGGTGATGAGAATTGTGTCAACGTGGCGGCAAATGTGGGCGGTAAGAGTGGTAGCGGTGGTGGCCATGGTGGCGCTGGTATGAGGAGTAATGCTGCATCTGCCACGCCAGTGAGGGTTGATGGAGAGAGTAAGGGTAGAATGGTGGAGGCTTCTGGTAGGAGTGCAAAGGGAATGTCTGGGAGTGCAACGGGCATGGCTGGGAATTCAACGGGGATGGCAGGGCCCAGGAAGAGAGGAAGGCCTAGGAAATATCCTGTGCAAGCGTAGTTTGTGATGTCTGATATGTAGTCAGTAAGTGCAATGTGGTGGAAAGGAATAGAATGTGAAGGTGTTGACGGCTGAAGGATGGGAGTCTTTTTTTGCAGCTGGCTAAGTTTCGGGATTTCGTAGGTATTGTTGTTGTAACCTTTTTGCTTTTTGTTGTTTTGTAGAGTTCAAATGTTATGATGCAACTGACTGCGTATAGTTGATATGTAACATTTTATGATGTGTAGCAATGTCCTTTCAGCAGTTTATGCAATGTGTCTGTAAAACTTGTTCCGTGTTTCACTAAATGTACATTTTGTACGATGGTTATCTGTTCTATGCTGAACATTTTAGGCATTTAGTTTCAAAAATAAATAAATAAATAAAATGCAGGCATTCTATATGAAGTCAATGATTTGTAATGTTGGAATGTGCGAGTAAATGTAGGTAAATGCTACTTGAAAGTTCAAAGTAATTAGTAATATATTTTTTCATGACTATAGATCTATATGTCTGCATGCATACTTATCCTATCATCGAGCTATGCCAATACTTTTAGATGTCATCAACATTGCTGCGTGTGTTTTAAATTTTCTCCAGATATGTCAATTGATTTACTACGGTTTTTATTCATATTAACTAGATGGTCAAGTTCCTGCTCCTATGACTGAAAGTCAACTAAACAACTGTTCTTACAGTCATCCTGTAGAAACTGGATGATCTTTTTATTCTTCTCGTGCATTATTTTACTTTCATTTCAGGGGCACAATATACTAGAATCTTGGAGTTCAAAAGGTCTAGCATAATTTTGGTTCAAATGCAAATCATTAGAAGTTGTTTCTAGCTCCTTTCATCAGAATAGCTCAATGTTGGCATTGTCCTTGTTTAGTAGTTGTTGGAGTCTTTCCCATGATGTCTTGGTTGGGATGTCCATCTCTAGGCACCGGGTTTTGTTTCTAACCATGTTCTGTTTATGCTGCATAAGCTCTTTTATTCTCTTTATCTGTTCATTGGGGATTGCATGCTTGTCCTCAGAACTGGCAAAGAATGTTTTTAGGTCAATCTCCAAACATGCTCTATTCTGTGTGTTTCAAACATGGTTGCTGGATCGCATTGTTGGTAAAAAGCCCAAATGAAAAAGAGACTTGTTTTATTTCAAGTGGAAATGGAAATGTAGACTTAGGTCATCTGGCTAGATTTTAGGTTCTTCCTGATTTTCTTTTCTGTCAGAAGTAGTATGTGTAATCTTTATAATCCATCTCTGGTTACCAGATCAAAGCTGAATAGAAAAATGAAGTTGAAAATTATTGTTAACAGGCATCGAAGTTGTTAATGTTCGTCGATGATGGTTAAGTCTGTTTGCATTATTGTCCCAGCTTGATTCACTTTGGCGTGGACAGCTTTTCTGCTGTAGGGTTTTCTGACATCTTGTGATCCTGGAAGTGAAGAAGGTAGAGCTTCTACAGTGCATGTTTGGAAGTCCGATTGAACTGTCTTTTAGCTTTGATTCAATTGTGGCAGGCTTAATTTACCGAATGAATCAGAGTTACATACCGAGAATTCTCTGACTAGTTTTCTAAGATATACATGGTCTCAATATTATCTGCCTTCTGTATCCGTTCATTTAAACTTGTCTAAACTGCCACAGGAGACTGGGAATAAAAGGTCTAGGTGGTCTACCGACTTTCTAGGTTTGGAGCCTTTGATCGCACAACGGTTGCTTCGGGGATGGTGAAACCAGACAACAGGTGACACAAATCAACCAAGGCAGTCATAAATACTGAATTCCACTGCTGCTGCCTCCACTTTCTCCTCATTTACACCCCTATCGAGTGATTTAGGAACATGTCGCTTTAACAGTTTGACAAACATCAATTGGATTGAGTTTGTAACTTAATTGAAAGAATTATATTACGATTACAAAAAAAAAAAAAAACCTAGGCATAGATGTTTTCTACAGGAATTCATGGTGTTTTTATTTTTTCAATTTGGTAATCAAATTTTTTCTCATTTAATTGATTCTTTTATTGTCAAATTAGTACTCCACTGCTTCTTATTTGTTAAGAAATGGTCAAATAATAAGAAATTTTCAAATTGAAAGCTGGAGAATCAAAATAAAAAAATCAGGTGGTGATTTCAAAGTTGTTGTGCAATGTTTATTTTGATACACAACTTCATATTCCTTAATTTTCAGTTCTTGATTTGAAAAAGGAGAAAGAGTTGCTGAGTTTCAGTAGTAGAGAAAAGACATTGACTAGAACCAATTTTATCCAAGAAAGATATTGATTTTGGTGTTAATAGGTTATATTCAATAAGTAGAGTTTCACTTAGGTATTCTTTGTCGTCTTCCTTGCTTAAGATGATAGATCTAATTTTGAGAATTTTTTTGGTTGATTTTGAGTTTTTGGGTTATTTGTGGTCATGTATGAGTTTATCAAAGTGCCTATAGCGTTTTTTCTAGGTGTTTTGGTTAAAAATAAGTTGAAAACCAAATTTTAGGCTAAAAAAACCCAACACTTGATTTTTTGACAACCTTTTGGTCTCCAGAAACTAAACGACAAAATGACGTGTTGTCTGTGTTATTTTTTATTTTAAAAATTAAAGGGTGGATGACACATTGTCCACCTCTTAATATTGAAAAAACCTTTTAATATTGAAAAAAGAAGAAGCCTGGAACGTATGTCAAACCTCTTTTCATGAGCCATGTTTTTTTTATGGGTCATGCGTGCGGGTAAGCAAACACACTTGACTTATTTGTTCTTTTTTATATTTTTAATATATTTTTAACCCTTTAAACTTAGAAAAAATATATCATTTCATCATTTCTTTTTCTTTAGAGGTTTTTTATTTTTATTTGACTTGAAAAAAAGTGTTTTTTTGTTATATGACTTTTAAAAAAAAGTACGGTTGCTTTTTTATTTCATGCATTACGTAGTTGGTGTATAATTAAATAAAAAATAACTTTGAAAAATAAAAAGTTGTTAAATCTAATGAGGTGCATGACCCGAATCGTAAATTTGACACAGGTTAACTCGAGTTTTTTTTTTAATTTAGTATTTATATTTTTAATTTCATCATTTAATATTAAGTTGATTGAGAATTGCACATCATAATTTGTTTCAGTTTTCTTTTGATGAGATTACCATAGTCCTATGATCTAGGTCGTCGATTTAGTTGATTCACTCAAATCTATCTAGTTTAATCCAATATGTTACTGTTTTAATATTTTTATAAAGAATATCATTTAATTTGTGTTAGATTTTGAATTCATCATTCTTTTTTTTTTCTCTTAGAAAACATATTATTGATGCCTAGACATTTTTTATATGTCAAAAAAAAAAGATTAATTATCTGTATTTTTTTGCGTGTTTTTTAACTATCTGATTTAATATAAAAGTGATTCCAAGAAATAAAGTTATTAGACTATAGAAATCAAAATTTTTTACCAACCAAATCTCGTCATGTGTTATTTTTATTTTGTTTTTACATGAAAGGATAAAATAAAATTTAAATAAATAACATGAAAAAAAAATGAGCCTTCATATATTTCTTGGCCAATGAAAGATTGACACATGGGATGAAATATTAAAGATATCTTGTCATAAATGCACGATTCCATCAATAAAGATCAATCAATAAAATTATGTCATGTGGTATTGGAAAAGGACCTGAAATCCCCTGCAAACCTCTATAAATAAAGGGCCTCGACCTAGAAAAAAAGAGGAGGTTTCTTGGAAATACAAATTTTCTTCAAGACAAACTCTTTAAGTAAAGAAGCTCTCTTAAAAACTTTCAAGTCTCCTTCGTCTACGCTTGAAGTCTATAAAGAACAAGGCTCTATTGGATCAAGCCTCAACCTAGAAAAAGAGGGGAGGTTTCTTGGAGATATAAATTTTCTTTAAGTAAGTAAGCTCTTTTAAAAACTTTCAAGTCTCCTTCATTTATGCTTGAAGTCTACAAAGAATAAGGCTTTATTGGATCAAGTCTAAACGCTCCCCATTAGAGTTCTTCAACAACACTTTAAAGACAAATCAAAGATATTTTTCAAATTATCAAATCTTGCTTCGCAATACACCTCCAAATCTGTGTTCTTGCAAAGCACAAATCTTGGCTTGATTTCACAAATAAATCAAGTCACTACATATCAAATTCAAGGGAAGAATCATAGGATTGTTTATTATTTTTGTAAGAATATTTTAAATAGATATTGTACCCAAACATATATTTAATAAAATCAAATATTTTTACATGTTTGCTTTTCTAATTTCAGGTGCTCAAAATTGTGTCTACAAATTTCTGGTAACTCTATTAGGGATTTCTCAACCTCTCATCTCTTCCCTTTAAGAAAGAATTTTCATCGTCCTCTCAATGTCATCTAGGAAGAACATGATCACCATTTTCGCTTCCAAAAGAAACAAGGTTGCTGATTCAAGTTGTTGACATACCATTAAAGATTATTCAACCCTGCCATTGAAAACAAAATCCATCGCCGGGTTGTATGCACAAACTAAGTCGATTATGAAGTTGACATCAACTTCAAATGCAAAAGGAGCATGGGAGCTCGCTCCAAACCTGAAGCTACAAGTAACTCCACTATAAAAGCCAAGACGACTACTTTGACAATTCACCCATGGAAACTTCTTTATGTCAATCATCAAGTACGGCTTCGAGTTTTGAGACCATGTCAGTGATGATGACTAAGACTATATTTTTGAAGGATTAAGTGGCTAACTTGATAAAACTCGTCAATGGGCTTTCAACTTCACTCAAGGCAAAAGACCACGCGATAGTAAAGTTGATGAACAAACTCAGGAGCATGAAAGAGGGAGGCCAAACTTCGGCTACCAAGGCTTTGCAAGTGGATCAACTAGATGTCATTAAAGATTTTACAATTGAAGCTACAAGAAATATTTGCGGTATTACTAATGACATTTTCACCATGAATCAACTGAAAGAACTTATCAAGGAAGCCATCATAGACCAAGTAAAAAGCTCAGTTCAAACTATATATTCTTATACAAAGTCATATACCTAAAGAATCAACCTGCTAAGGATGCCTCTGAGCTATCAACCACCAAAGTTTCAGCAATTCGATGGCAAAGAAACATATAGCTCACTTTATAGAGACTTGCAACAATGTCGGAAGTGATGGTGATCTCATGATAAAACAATTTGTTTGTTCCTTGAAAGGTAATGCCTTCGACTAGTACACTAACTTTGAGTCTAGTTCAATCGATAGTTGGGAGCAATTGAAATGCTAGTTTCTTAACCGCTTTTACAACACTCGTTATATGGTTAGCATGATTGAACTCACCAATGCATGTCAATGGAAGAAGGAGTTTGTCATCGATTACATTCATTGATGGAGAAACCTTAGCCTCAACTGTAGAGATCGGGTTACTGGAGCTTCTACGCTAGATATGTGTATTCAAGGGATATATTGGGGACTACGCTGTATTTTACAAGGCATCAAACTAAAGTCTTTTAAAGAATTGGCCACTCGAGCTCACGACATGAAACTTAGTATTACTACAGCTGAAAGCTCATTATTACCTATGCAAAAGCCCAAGAGAAACAAGCCTAAAGATCATAGATTCGAAAAGAGCGTTCTAAAGATCAAGGGAAAACAGTCTTTAGTAGTTAACTCTGTTATCGTAAAAGTACCAATTGGAGTTAAGACAAATGATCGTGCAACATCGATTACTTTTTACAAGGGTGAAAGAAAGAAGCCATCCTTGAAAGAGCGATAAGAAAAAGTGTATCCATTCCCAGACTTAGACATATCTAGGATACTAAATGATCTGCTTGAGAAAAATCTCATCGAGTTACTAGAGGTGAAACATCATAAAGAAGCAAACCAAGTGGACAATTTGAACTATTGTAAATACCATCACTTGATCAACCATTCTATAGAGAAGTGTTTTGTGCTGAAAGACAAGATCATGAGGCTACATAAGAATTAGGATATCATTTTTTATGAAGAAATTGCAGCCTCTAATATCACAACCATGGTCAATTTAGGTCCACACCATTCGCCCCTTACAATGAGTTTTGGCTCCTTTGAACCTATAGAATTTGGTGTCATTTTGCCTACAAGCTTCACTGTATCCTTAAGTTAAATTTCATGTATAACCCTTGCACCTCAAGTTAACAACTTGAAGCCTGATTCACCTGAAAATTATGACGATAAAGGATGAACTTTAATCACGTGTAGAAAAGGAAGGAAGAAATGCTTGCAAATGACAAAGCCAACTATAATGAGAATCTCGATGGTGAGGAAGGTAATTGATGAGCTGATACACTGAAAGATTTGAAAAATATCTATTATACTTAGAGAGAGGGTTTTTCTAGCTCAAAGCTTAAGAAAACCCATTACACTAAATGAGTACATGCCAAAGAAGCTAAGAATGATGGAAAATGCATTTGTTACTTGCTATCATATTGATGAAGAGAAAACTTATACTGAAAATGTCATGAAAGAAAGTCATGATAACTCTCTAAACTTACCTCACGATGTATGCAATATGAAGATATCCTTTAATGATGAAGACCTATTGGTTGGATCAAAACTCCATAATCATCCTCTTTTTATTAAAAGATATGTCGATGAAAAGATAATGAATTGTATCTTGGTGGATGATGGTTTGATTGTCAATATACTACCTTATAAGACCATGATTCCTATAAATGAACTCTCTCTAAGTTATCTGATGATTCAAAGCTTTAATAAAGGAGGGCAAAATGTTATGGGAAAGATAAGACTTGCGATACACATGGAATATATGGAATCCAATGCACTTTTCCATGTAATAGATGTTGTTGCGATGTCGCAGTCGCACAAATTAATTACCCTAGCTTAAATAAACAAGATAATATAGAGCAAGTAAGGGGTCAATCCCACGAGGAAGATAATATAGAGCAAGTAAGGGGACAATCTCACGAGGAAGGTTTAGTTTAGATTTTTATGCTATATAATATGCAACTGGGGGTGATGCGATCCAACCATCAAAGGATCCATTGAAGGTTCCAGTTATTAGGCTTAGGGCTAAGAAATTCAAAGAAGCTTTCAATGGACTTCTTCAAGATACATGGGTTAAGGTGGATTTCAAGAGGATTTGTACTAATAAAAAGCAAGGCTTGATTAATCTGGTTCATGTTCAAGAAGGGCTTGTTGGTGGAACTAAAACCATTACACAAGGATTGGGAGAAGAAGACTCTTTTAGTCATAACTGGAGTTACAAATCGAATTTTGATGTGATTCTAGATGGTATGGAAACTAGACTTTCATACCTTTCCAATGATATATGGCACGCCTTCTAATTCATTAGGACGAGAGAGAACCATCTGTTTTAAGGTGGGCCTTCCTGCTGTCAGACAGAATGCGAAAACAACAAACTTGTTTTATTTAATTAGTTGGGCTATCAAACTTTAATTATTTTGAGAGGAGACAATTTGTTTGGGTTTTAGACTTGTTTATTTTGTTTATTTTAATTATTTTGGGCTAGTTTTAGCTTGGGTTGATTATTATTTAAATTGGGTTTATGTGAGACCCATTAGGGAAACTAGGGTTTTAGCTTGGAGTATAAATACTCTTTTGGAATAATTTTAGGGTAGACTTTTGATAATATTTTCATCATTGTAGCCGACTTTTGGTTTCTCAATCTTGGTTCTTGATTGAACTTTCAACTCTTCAAAGAATTGACCATTCTTTGTTGTGAATTTATACTTCTTTTGCTCGTCTCTAAGTGTAGGCGTTGTGATCGAGTTGGTTTATGGTCTTGTTGCCTTGGAGCAAGTTTTCCATTGTGATAAGCTCATTCAAATCTCAACAAACTTGGGTTAGATTGATCTTGGGGTCGCGAATACCATTAAATTCCGCTAGTAATGTTGCCAAGTCTCCAAAGCGCGCACGACTGCATACAACTCTTTATCATAAGTGAGATAGTTAAAAGTTACACCATTGAGTTTCTCACTAAAATAAGCGATGGGCTGTTTTTTTTTTTTTTGCATTAAAACGACTCCAATACCTATTCCTGAAGAATTACATTCAATCTCAAAAGCTTTATTAATATCAGGTAAAGATAGTAAAGGTGCCGAAATCAACTTTGATTTTAACAAGCTAAAAGCATTTTCTTGTTCTTCTCTCCATTTGAAACCCACAGCTTTCTTAACAATTTCAGTCAATGAAGAGGCTATCGTACTAAAGTCTTTAACAAATCTCTTATAAAAACTAGTCAAACCATGAAAACTCCTAACGTCTGTTATGGATTTTGGTGTAAGCCGTTCTTGAATAGCCTTAACCTTAGCCTCATCCATTTCTATACCTTTTGCACTAACCACATATCCAAGAAAAACAATCCTATCCATGCAAAAGTCACACTTTTCCAAATTAACATATAAGGACTCTTTTCTAAGCACATCAAGAACTTGTCTCAAATGACTTATATGCTCATCAATCTCCTTACTATAAATCAAGATATCATCAAAGTAAACGACTACAAACTTACTAATAAAAGCACACAACACATGATTCATCATTCTCATAAAAGTACTAGGTGCATTAGTAAGTCCAAAAGGCATAACCAACCACTTATACAAACTATATTTAGTTTTAAAAGCAGTTTTCCATTCATCCCCTTCTTTCATCCTAATTTGATGATAACCACTTTTCAAATCAATTTTCAAAAACAATTTAGAACCATGTAATTTATCCAACATATCATCTAATCTAGGAATGGGATGTCGATACTTTACAGTGATGTTATTGATAGCTCGACAATCCACACACATTCGCCAAGTTTTGTCCTTTTTTGGAACAAGAAGCATGGGAACTGCACAAGGACTCATGCTCTCTCGAATGTATCCTATCGACATCAACTCCCTCACTTGCCTTTGAAGCTCTTTAGTCTCTTCAAAATTGCTCCTATAAGCCAGCCTATTTGGTATAAATGCTCCTGGAACAAAGTCAATTTGATGCTCAATACCTCTAATTGGCGGCAAACCACTAGGAATGTCATTTGGAAAGACATCCTTAAATTCCTGCAAAAGAACTTTAACAACACTAGGAACACAAGAATCTAAATCATTTGAGTTAAAGAATGCCTTCTTATACACAAGTAAAATCATAGGCAAGTCAGAAAGATAGGAATGTTTAAGATCATTAGATTTTGCAAAAAAATTAAGGTGTTTCCCCACTTTTTCTACACACTCTTCTTTTCTCACCATTTCTTTCTTCTCTCCACTCTCGGCCTTCTTTTCATCTTTTTGTTTTTGGCTATGACCCTCCCCTAATGTCCTAAGGGCCGAAACTTTTTTCCCTTTTGTTTTCAACTCATTGCTCACTTTCTTTTCTCTTTTCCTCACATCCTCACCATGTTGTTCAGCTTGTTTTTCCATTTTAGCCAAATCTTTTTATTCCTCCATTTTGGCCGAAACATGATGCTCTTCCTCATAACCCTTCTTCAATTGAATTTGATATTCATACACTTGCTTTGGTGAGAGTGGGGCAAGTGTACAAATCCTTCCATCCTTTTCTAATGAATACCTGTTCTTAAACCCATCGTGCTTGGCTTTTCTATCAAATTGCCAAGGCCTCCCTAATAACAGATGAGTAGCATGAATAGGCACAACATCACATAACACTTCATCCTTATATTTGCCTATTGAAAAAAAAAATCATAACCTGTCTATTCACCCTGTGTAATCATTTGTAAACGATTAAACAACTCCTGATAATAATGTTTAGGAACATACCTCTTCTTCATTATTGTCTTCAACTCCTCCCATGTACTAACTGGTCTTTCTCTATTCCTTCTTTTTTCTACCACCAATCTCTCCTACCAAACCATGGCATAGTCAGTAAACTCCACTACAGCTAACTTAACCTTCTTTTCTTCAGAGTACCTATGGATGTAAAAAATCATCACCTTTTTTTCCCAATCTAAATAAGCTTCCGGATTAGTTTTTCCCTTAAAGGTTGGGATTTTTAACTTAATACTACCCAAATTTCGATCTATATCTCCTAAATCATCAAAATCCCTATGTGGCCGAATATGTCCCCTCCTTGACCGATTCTCATACCTCTCTCCCCTATGTGTACGGAACCCACCACCACGGTTAAGATCATCCTCGGCTTTATCTGCAGAGTTTCCAGCAACAGTCTCCTCCTTCATAGCTTCTCTACCCCTTTTACTACGTCCTCCATCAGACCTAGTCTCTAATTTTTCAATCCTAGTCATCAACTCACCAAACATAAATTCCATCTGTTGTTGTATTCTCGAAAGCCCATCTTCTTGGATTTCACCGTTCTTCTATGGTACACTATTAGAAGACATTATTTTTTTAATCCTGCACGAAAATCGTTAGCAATAAAAATAACACCTCACACACTCGTGTTTCACACAAATTTATAGGCTTTTCACTTGAATATGCTCCCTATGCCTTTTCCACTCAAATTGCCTTTCTTTAATTCTTGAAATCACATAGCAACAATTCAGAAAAAAGTAACCAACTATGCAGTGAATTTATAAATTTGATATAGACTCTAGAAGCAAGAAATTACGAAACTCGATGACAAATTCACGAAGAACAATGCAAATTTGTACGAACAATATGACGATTTGAAGACACGAAAAAAAATTAGAAAAGAACTAAACAATTATGAATTATCAAGAACTAAGGATTTAATTCAAGAAAATTCCAGAAACTCAAGAAAATCAATTAAACTACCCAAATTTTCAAGAAACACAAACAAGACTACAAAAAGATTCACGAATCAAGGCTAACCAATTTCCCAATGATCAAGGTTTTCTCAAGCATGTATTCGGCCAAAACAAAAAAAAAAGTGATTTTTTTTGTTTTTTGTTTTTTTTTTTGCAGCAGCAATCAAGATTTCAAGATCAAGACTCCTTTTCTTTTCTCCTTTTTATATATATTATATATTTCGGCAAGAACAAAACAAAATCAAGAACTTAGGTTTGTATACCAATTTTGATCAAGAAAGCATCAAAAGAACACTAACTTATGATTAAGTGTTCAACAAAGTAATAAAAAGTAAGATCCCTAATATTTTTTTATATATAGGTGGCTGAATCTATCAAGAATCAAACAAGAAACAATAAAGACTCAAATTGAAGGATATAACCTATGATTAGATCAACTCTAATACCAACTGATGCAAACCCTAGCGGAATTTACTGGTATTCGCCACCCTAAGATCAATTTAACCCAAGTTTGTTGAGATTTGAATGAGCTTATCACAATAGAAGACTTGCTCCAAGGCAACAAGACTATAAACAAACTCAATCACAACGCCTACACCTGGAGACGAGCAAAAGAAGTATAAATTCACAACAAAGAATAGTCAATTCTTTGAAGAGTTGAAAGTTCAATCAAGAACCAAGATTGAGCAACCAAAAGTCGGCTACAATACTGAAAATATTATCAAAAGTCTACCCTAAAAGTATTCCTAAAGAATATTTATACTCCAAGCCAAAACCCTAGTTTCCCTAATGGGTCTCACATAAACCCAATTGAAATAATAATCAACCCAAGCTAAAACTAGCCCAAACTAATTAAAATAAACAAAATAAAAAAGTCTAAAACCCAAACAAATTGTCTCCTCTCAAAATAATGAAAGTTTGATAGCCCAACTAATTAAATAAGATAAGTCTGTTGTTTTCGCATTCTGTTTGATAGTAGCAATGCCCAACTTAAAACGGATGGTTCTCTCTCGTCTTAATGAATTAGAAGGCGTGCCATATACCATTGGAAAAGTATGTAAGTCTAGTTTCCAGCCCAACTAGAATCACATTAAAATTCGAACTGTAACTCCAGTTATGACTAAAAGAGTCTTCTTCTCCCAATCCTTGTGTAATGGTCTTGGTTCCACCAACAAGCCCCTTTTGAACATGAACCAGATTAATCAAGGCTTACTTTTTATTATTACAAACCCTCTTGAAGTCCACCATAGCCCATATATCTTGAAGAAGTCCATTGAAAGCTTCTTTTAATTTCTTAGCCCTAAGCCCAGTAACTGGACCAACTAGAACCTCTAATGGATCCTTTGATGGTTGGATCGCATCAGGGGGCTTTTAAAGTTATCTATGATATGCTATAGTAAACAAAAAGAAACTGTCAATGCTAAATCAAAGAAAACTGAAATTTATCAAGAAAACAAACCTCGATCACAAGTAAATGTCCACTTACAGAAATCAGAACTGATCATGGAAACAAAATGTTAATTTATACTCTGAATATTTATCTTTTGTTACATTGATTAGTTAACAGATCCGTTGTATAACTAATCCTAACCATCAAATAACCACAGTGTCCGCACTAGTAATTTAATTTAATGGAAGCCTTAAGAACTAGATAAATTCATTAATCTAGACAACATAACTGTCCGCAATTCATGTTTGATTTGTTTGAATGTTCTCAAGATTAATAACATAGATCCGCCACAATTATTAAACTCAGTTATTTCATAAGTTTATATACCACAACTCCGATTTTGATAGCAAACTTAGCAATAGATTGTTCACAATAATAACTTAGAGTCCGCTCTATCAACTAAAAGAAACAATCATAGGAAATAAGCATAGGAGAATAAACATATTCATTCATCATATAAACTGAAAAGAAAAGGTAAAATAAATCTCACAGTTCTTGAAATCCGAAAGTTTCTATGTTCTTGCAACCAAGAAAAAGAATTTAGCTTTGGCTGGCTAAATCTCACATGCATATTGAAGAACTAATCAAAAAGAAAGAAGAATGCATGATTTCGGGTTTTTTAGAGGAAGGTGCATTTTTTATCTCTTGAATGGCCACTCCCTCTTCTTTTCTCTCTTTCTTTATATTTGATAGGAAACCCTAATATCTCTTTCCTACAAATATTCCTTACCTAAGTAGACAATTTACATTTAAGTAGTTCAATAACTATTTTTCTAAAAAGGGAGAAATAGCTTTGCATAAAATCCTCAAACTTTGAATTTGGACTTATAAGAGTTAAATTGCCGAAATAAAGACTTGGATGTTGATTTGGATGCTTTGGGATGTAATTTGGACTTTTTGCTTCACAAAACCTGTCTGCTGGCAGAATTCATATGTCATCTTAGAAAAATCATATCTCTCTTATATGAGCTCTTTTTCTACTAACATTTGGTAGGCTGATAGGTCTTCGAGTTTGGAATCCAAAACAATTGAATTTGCATCAAATGGACTTCTGTAGCTCAAGATATTTAAGTTGGAATGGTCAAAGGTCAACATTGGTAAAATGCGAGATTTGTCTTTGAAGGTTGCGATCTCCATGGTGTTTCTATTTTTTATTTTTCTTGCCATATATTTACATAAAGGTATGGATGTTATCTTTCTTATGGCACTAGAATCACTTCATTTCGACCTCTAGAGCTCAAGCTCTGCACAAAACATAGATCAGAGGTCAAATCTGTCAATTATCTCCAATTTACTTCTTTTTGAATCTTACATCCAAAAGTGCCTTCAAAACATAAAACAAAGAATATCAAGATATTTTATATATAAAACATAGGCAAAATACTAGGTAAATATGAGTAAAAATATCAAATAATATGGTTGCATCAGATGTAAAAACTATTTATAACATGCTACTTGGATGACCATGGATATATAAAAATGGTATCGTCTCCTCAACGCTCCACCAATGTTTTAAGTATTGTCAAAATGGACAAGTGAGAAAGATAGTAGCGGACACCGACCCCTTTACCATAACTAAAGCCCATTTTAAGTCAACTGTGATGGAAGAACTACAATCCCCACCTGACCATCTAAAAGAGGGAAAAATTGACTATAAAAGCTCAAAAGGGTATAACTCATCTACAAATGAAAGAGTGACTTGTCCAATGAAGAATAAAAGAAAAGAAAAGGTAGTAGAAAACTTTGGGATGATAAGGTATCATGTAAAGCCATAGATAGTACTATGATATATCCCAGTATTAGCAAGAAAAGAGGGTCAATCTTATTTTACTAAGGATGGAGAGAAGATCAACAAGGGGCTCAAAAACTTGACTTTGCTAGCTACTAATCTCGCATTGAACAATGTGTCAAAAACTTTATTAAAAGGTTTTATTCATTAAACTGAGTTGGTGGTTAAAATCTTGAAGGACTCCCTAATAAACAGGCGAATGACTTCGATCCTAATGCTTATAAGCTTTTAGCCAGGGTTGATTATAGTCATGAGAACATCAATAAGTTAGTAAAGGATGATGATATGACTCAAGCCGAAGGTAAACCAGTTTCTACAAAGACTAGGAAGGCTTTGAGAGAGAAGAAAACTTTTGGCAAAACTTTAGGGGTTGCTCTTGGATACGAGTCTTTTACAATGCTTCATTTTAAGATCAATAAAGAGGCCTCTTGATACATAAGTGTGGAAGAAGTGAAGGACAAACAACAAAGTTAGTCTACACCTCTTAGAGCTTCAGTTTGGGATTGTCTTGGTGTAACTACGACTTGTGCTTCCATTTTTGTTAGGATTGGAACCCAAAAGAATGGAAGGACACTAAAACACACATTAGTCTTTACACAACATGGACAGTCCAAGTAAAAGATGACAAATATTTACTCGATCATCCACTAAATTTGATGGAGAGTTCAAAGGATTCTCATAACAAAATACTTTCATGCATGAAGAGACAATGTGAGTGAGTGGCGAGTGCTAAGGTGACATTGAAAAGGAAAAAGCATATGATAGTGATCACAACCCCCTCTAATGAAGAGAAAGGAGATAAAATGATGTATCTCACTTCAAATAACATCACTATTGAATATGATGGTAATGATGAGCATATCATCGGAGAAGATGTTGAGGAAGCTTGGCCCACCTTTAAATCAGAAAATAAACCTATAGTGGATGAGTTTAAAGAGATTAACTTAAGCATTGTTGAAAACCCACGCCCAACCTTCATCAATGCAAACTTATCACATGAAGAAGAAATGGATTACATGAAACTTTTAATGGAGTATCGAGATATCTTTGGTTGGTCCTATGATGAAATGCTAGGTTTAGATCTAATGGTTGTTGTCTATTAATTAGAAGTAAAAAATAGAGCTAGAGTTGTAAAACAAGCCCAATATTGCTTTTGTCCTGAACTCATCTTATAGATTGAGGCCGAAGTCAACAAACTATCCAAGTAGGTTTCATTCGTGAGGTCAAATATCCTAAATGGATTTCAAATATTATGCTAGTAAAAAAGAAGAATGGCTAAATCTGTGTTTGTGTGGATTTTCGAGACCTTAACTATGTTTGTCCTAGAGATGACTTTCCATTTCCAATCACTGAGATCATGGTTGACGCTACTATAGGCCATGAGAGATTCACCTTCATGGATGGTTCATTTGGCTATAATAAGATTTGAATGGCACCAGAAGATGAGGAGAAGATGGCTTTTTGGACTCTGAAAGGGATGTATTGCTATAAAGTCTTAGCTTAAAGAATGCAGGTGACACTTATCGAAGGTAGAAGATTTTTTATGATATGCTTTATCAACATGTTAAATGCTATATTGATGGCCTCATATGGTAAAGTCAAAAGAAAAATAAAATCATTTGCAAGATCTTCGTCTGGTATTTAAACGGTTACACCGATTTCAACTAAAAATGAACTCACTAAAATGCATATTTGGTGTGTCCTCAGGAAAAATCCTAGGATTTATAGTTCGACATCGAGGAATTGAGATTGACAAGTCTAAGATCGATGTCATCCTAAAAATGCTGGGGCCAAGAAACATCCACGAGTTGAAGAGTCTCCAAGGAAAGTTGGCCTATATATAGAGATTCATTTCTAACTTAGCGGGTCAATGTCACCCATTCACCCATTTGATAAAGAAGGATACATCATTGTATTAGGATGAAACTTGTATTAATGCTTCCAACAAGATTAAAAAGTACTTGCTAAATCCACCTATCCTACAAGCACTAGTACCAAGACGCCCATTTATCCTTTATATTGTGTCTCAAATACATTTCTTAAGAGTGTTATTGGCATAAAAAAGTAATAAAGATAAAGAAAGTGCTCTATATTACCTTAGCAAGACGTTAAATAGGGAGCTGTAATAGAGAAGACATGTCTAGCATTAATGTTTGTGATAAAGAAGTTAAGCACATTCAGTATGACTAATCTCCTAAGCTGACCCTCTCAAGTACATCATCTCAAGGCCAATACTATCAGGAAGAATGGCAAAATGGGCTTTATTGCTTCAAGAATTTAAAAGTGTATATATCTCATAAAAGGCGATCAAAGGGCAAACACTAGTTGATTTTCTCGTTGATCATCCTATTCCCGATGAATGGAAGTTCTCTGAAGACCTGCCTAATAAGGATGTTTTGTTTATTAAAATGTCAGAACCGTGAAAAATGTTCTTTAATGATGCAGCATGAAAAAATAGAGCCGGAACTGGGGTAATATTCATCATACTAGAAGGAGAGGTCTTGCTTTTCGCCTTTTCACTTACTGAATGTTGTTCCAATAACATGGCCGAATATCAAACTTTGATTCTTAGGCTGGAAATGGTGATAAATATAAAAATGTCTCACCTTAAAGTTTTTAGAGATTCTCAATTAGTCATCAGACGACTCTTCTCACTTTATGAAGTCAAAAAGCCAAAATTCATCTCATATCACAAGTATGCACTAAAACTGATGACATCATTTGATTATGTCACTTTAGAACATGTACCATGAAAAGAGAATAAGCAAGTCGATGCCTTAGCAAATTTGGCGTTAACATTAGCATAATGTAGCGAGGAAATAAAAGTCTTTGTGTGTCAAATATAGGTCAGTCCACCGATAATTCATAACGTAGAAGAGAAAGAACAAGTAGGTGCAGTTTCTGTCTGTGAGATTGAAAAAGAAGACTTGCGTCAGCCATTTATCAACGATTTGAGACATGGTAAGCTACCTAAAGAGATACTCTATAAGATAGATGTGAGATGAAGAGCTTCTTTCTTTATATACTTCCAATGTACTCTTTATCGATGCTATTTTGATGGAGTCTTTTTGCGTTGTCTCGGAGAGAATAAGCTACAGAAGCACTAGAAGAAACACACTATAGGATCTATGGAGTGCCTAATTGGTTCTAAACTTCACTTTTGAATCAAAAGAATGGGGTACTACTGGCCTATAATGGTGAAAGACTGCACAAACTATGCTAGAAGATGTCAAAGTTGTCAATTACATGCTACTTTGATCCACCGGGCACTCGAGCCTTTACACCCAACAATTGCTTTTTGGCCCTTTGATGAATGGGGACTTGAAGTGGTGGGGCCATTACCGAAAAGCTTTGAGGGGCATCTTTACATATTGGTCACAACAAATTACTTCTCAAATAGGGCAGAAGATGTAGCATTAAAATAGATCAAGAAAGAGACAGTTGTAAACTTCTTTCGGACAAACATCATCTACCGTTATGGGGTACCGAGACATATCATAACTGATATGGAAAGGAGTTCTACAATGAACAAGTTGTGTGCACAGTTCGGTTTCAAACAACATAACTCTTCTATGTATAATACTCCAACTAATGGCTTAACGAAAGCATTTAATAAGACCTTATGCAATATTCTCAAGAAAATGGTGAATCGCTCGAAAAAGGATTGACATGATAGAATTGGAGAAGCATTATAGGCTTATCGTACTACATTTTGAAAGCCAAATCAAGTTACTCCATATTCCTTGATATACGGGGTAAAAGTTGTTCTTTCACCATAATGTCAAATTCCATCTCTAAGAATTACAATCCAGGAAGGACTCTCAAACAAAGACAATGTTCTTCTACACCTCGAAAAACTTGAAGCTTTAGATGAGAAGCGTCATAAAGCATAACAATTATTAAAATATTATCAAGCCTGACTTTGCAAAGCTTTCAATAAGAAGGTATGACCGTACTCATTCCAAGTTAGAGATCTTGTGTTGGCAATACGACGCCCAATAATCATGTCAAAATACATGGGCAACAAGTTCCTCTCCAAATAAGATGGACCTTATATGGTTTAAGAAGTCTACACCAATGGAGCTTACAAAATTATCAATGTGAATAGATTGAGGATTAGGCTTATCAACAAAAAATTCTTAAAGAGATACTATGCTTGAAATCTGTAGCTCTTAGCCCGCACGAGCTAAAACTGCAAACGACATAAAAAAATTGAACTATGTTAGGACTTGATCATTTGTCTACAACAGCACGTAGGCAACTTGGAAACTTTTTCCAAGTACAATAATGCAAAAAAAAAAAGTTTTAAACTATGTTTTGACTTGATCCTTTATCCACAAAGATACATAGACAACTTAGAAATTCTTGTATAGTCACACCATCCCTTAAAAACTATCTAGACCTATATGATTGTTCACAAAAAAAAAAAAACTTACAGAACCTTTCATATAAGAAGAAAGTTACCAAGGCATTCATATTCACTTCCCTTTGAGGATCAGCAAGTAGGAATTATTTATGGTGAAATACGAAGAGTTGCAATTAAGATTATATGCCTTCATTAACAAGGTGCTTCAAAACGTTTCATTGATGAATGTAATGCTTTAAGAAGCATAAATCATTATGATCTCCTAAAGATCTTCATTGCTTGCTCAACCATTGATCATTAAGAATACAATAAATTACCCCAACAAAAAAGCTGCTACAACTACTCCAAATATATGTTTGGCATTTATTTTTTCTCTCTTCTAGTGCAATCTCTCTCTCGTTGGATGTGTTGTTGATAACTTTGCAGTGCTCTAAGGATTTGAAAGGGATTTTCATCCAGAGAAAAACAGTCCAGAAACAACTCTTTTAGAACCTGCTAAAGTGAAGTTAACAAAATTGTTGTTGTTGCTGCAACATACAAAGCTCACCTTTGTTGGAAAAGAAGGATAGGGTGTGGTAGCTAATTTATAAGAACGAAGCTAAAGAATAACAAGAAGAATGAGAGGAATGATATTTTATTAAGAATTTTCTCAAAAGATACACCTTTATAGCTCTTCTCTATATCTCTCTATACTTGTGTATAATGCTTAAGATTACAAGCTTATTTATAGGCCCCAAGTCCTAAATAATCAAGAGATTAAATTATTTAAAGGAAATTCTAATCTAATAAGGAATCTAACATTCTAATTAAAAAAGAATTCTAATAAACTAGTCTATTATAAATCATTCTTCATCAAGGATTTCTACATTAATTAGGATTCCTCCTTTAACTATTATTAAAACTCTTACAAGCTCTAAATCCTTGTTGATATTGAACTTCAAAACTGCCCCTCAATATCAACTGTCATCATTCTTCATAACTCCCAGCATATCTCTCATCTTTGCAAAAAAAACATCATATTTGAGTGATTTTGCGAAAATATCTTATACTTGGCCTTGAGTCTTCACATACTTGACTTCAACTTTCTTATTTGCAATGCAATCTCTTAGATAATGAAATCTTATGTCGATGTGCTTACTTTTGTCATGAAAAACTGGATTTTTAGCTAATGCAATGGCTGATGAGTTGTCCATATAAATCTTTATAGGCTTCTCTTATGGCATTTGCAACTCCTTTAATAATCTTCTTGGCCATGTGGAATGACAAACACAACTATATATTCAGCTTCACAAGTAGATAATGTGACAATAGATTACTTTTTTGAACTCCATATGAAAGTTGTGTCTCCCATGTAGAAAACAAAACCTGTAGTGATATTTATATCATCCATATCTCCATCCCAATCACTATTACTATAACCCACAAGATCAAAGCTATTAGAATCATCGTAGAATAAGCCAAAATCTACGGTACCTTTGATATATCTTAGAATTTGTTTTAAGGCTTTAAAGTGAGTCATAGTTAGTGTCTCCATAAACCTACTCACAAGTCCTACTCGATAAAAAATATCTCAATGAGTGCATGTCAAATATCTCAAACTCCCAACTATGTTCTTGAATGTTGTAGAGTTTATCTTCTCCCCTTCATTTTTCTTTGACATCTTCACTCCACACTCGACTAGAGTATTCATTTTTGCACATTCCTCCATTTTGAATTTCTTGAGAATCCCCCTTGTAAACTTCTCTTGATTCACAAAGATTCTATCTTCTCCTTGTTTGATCTCAATCCCTAAGTAGTAAGACATGAGACCAATATCGGTCATCTCAAACTCCTTGATCATTGCTTGCTTGAAGTCTCCAAGCATCTTTGGATTATTTCCTATAAAGATTAAGTCAATCATATACAAACATATAATAAGTGTATCACCACTCTTTTTTATCTTTACATAGATAGCATATTCATGGGGGCACTTAATGTTGCGATGTCGCGGTCACACAAATTAATTACCCTAGCTTAAAACACATAAGATAGTATAGAGCAAGCAAGGGGTCGATCCCACGAGGAAGGTTTAGTTTAGATTTTTATGCTATATGTTATGCAATTGGGGAGTTTTGATTTGTGATGATCTAAACTATGGAAGAAATTAAACTA
>Ga0325411_1000193_pt1 | contig 60925 bp, 37 predicted proteins | sample PopdelMetagenome_13_FD_206181 | JGI IMG/M metagenome (GOLD analysis project Ga0325411, IMG submission 206181) | Populus deltoides microbial communities from Bellville, Georgia, United States - Xylem-PdIQD-R4 | ecosystem: Host-associated > Plants > Phyllosphere > Stem > Wood/Secondary xylem... | reverse complement strand
TGGTATCGATCAATGTCAATAGAAAGAATTGATTAATCGATGAAATTAATTAATTCTTGATAAATAGCAGTTTTTCTTCTTTTAATATAGTTCTCTAGTTTTCATAAAAAAGAAATCAAATATTCATCACTACGTACCTTTCATACACTTGTAAGAATAAAGCAATGTAAACAGTACTATCTTCTTCGATAAATCTTAAAAACATCTCTTTTAAATAAAAAGCTATTGGGTCGCGGGTGCTAGGAAAATGGAGTTAGGTCCCACATTTTATTAATTTTACTTGCTTTATTTGCCAAGAGATCCCATCGGCGAAAAAGTGGGTTTGATTGGAATAACTTTTATTATATATATATGCCAATCTTTCTTTTCACGTGATGTGCTCATCACGCAGAAGAACACTTCACTTCATGTCTTCTCTCCTCTTCTCTTATCACTTTTCGTTGACAAATAAATTATAAATTATTTGATGACCATTGCTATGAATATTATAAAAAACAAAGAATTGTGGAGCAAATTATAATAGAAAAAATCATTATATTAGAAAGTACAGGTTAAATTGCGAAAACAAAAATATTCTGTTGGTGTCAACATCTCTAAAAAGTATTGGTTTTTGGCTGGTTTTTGGCAGCAGCAACCAAAAACCCAGTTCCAAAAAACGACCCCAGCTGCAAGATTCATCCTTTTTCCCCATCATCCCCGCATGCTAGAACATTCCAAAATCCCATCAGCCTCAACAACACAACTGTTTTTCTTTTCTTTAAAAATAAAAAACTAAAGAAAAGAGACGCAACTTGCTCGTAGAGTTAGGCCAATCACAAAAAAAATATCCCATCTCCTCATTTTACTTGCTAAAAAAGAATTCAGGAAAGGAAAGAAAAGAGATATCAAATGACAATAATAGCAAACAGCCCTCTGTTCCTTTCTACCAGCCTTGCAAAAGTAGTTTACAAGGGGACCAACAACTCCATCGCTGGAAGTAATTTTCACAACCTGCCCCTTCTGCAGTCCATAGTATCGCACAATGGCATCAGATTCTAGCAATCTTCGGCTGTAGAACATGCATGGTAATGTTCACCAGCAGGTCAGTGATCTGAATGCAAATCAAACCGTGAAGTGATTGTCGAAAGCTTAAATGGGTAACCTTTCTAAATATAAGCTACAAGGACAATATGATACATAAAGATAAAATGATAATTTATACACATTTCCATTAGCTTTGATGGAGAAAGAGCATTCAAAAAGATCACCGCTAGTATCACAGACATGATCAAAAAGTGACTAGCATGACCTCTTGTGGCTAGAAATTAGCATCGTTCTTTAAAATGTCTGGCCACCCAAAGTTCTTTCTAATTGTCTTACAACAAATCTGCAGTATGAAAATTTATTTAGACAACAGGGGGATGTACTTGAAAAACCTCCACTTTGAATGGAAACTTCTCCGGCTCTTTCTTGGCAAAGTAGTTCATTTTGCTTTGCAAGATCAGTATCAGCCCTTGTATACTCTCTTTGCTCAGAATTTGACCATATACAGCCCTGATATTTGCTGTTCTAATATCAGCCCTGATATTTGACCATATACAGCCCTGAAAAACCTCCACTTTGAAAGGCATACAACTTTTGAAAAGAGTCGAAACCCAATACCTTGACACACATGTCAACCAGCAAATTTTTTCGACGACTGAGGGCATCAACCACTCAATTATGTGTACTCGCCTTGTGTTTAATGACAAAAGTGAATTGTTGTAAGTATGCCGCCCAAGATTCATGTCGAGATGAAATCTTATCTTGACTCCCCATGTGTTTGAGGGCATCATGATCAGTGAATAAGACAAACTCCTGAAAAAACAGATAATGTCGTCAATGCCTTACCGTTTGAACCACTGTATAAAATTCAATGTCATAGGTGTTATACCATAATTTTGCCCCTGAGAGTTTCTCACCGAAGAAGGCGACAGGCCTACCATTTTGGCTTAGAACCGCCCTGATTCCTAGCTTTGAGGCGTCACAGTGTAACTCAAAAGGATTTGAAAAGTCTGGTAGGACAAATACTGGGGCGGTGGTCAGTCATTTCTTGATTTCTTGGAAGGCTATTTCGGCCTCAGGTGTCCACACAAACTTGCCGTTGCTCCTCATACAATCAGTCACTGGGGCCATTATGCCACTGAAGTGTGGAATGAAATGGCGATAGAACGAGGCCAACCCGTGGAAGCTTCGGAAGTCAGTCATGGTTTGCGACTGTGGCCACTGTCTGATGGCTTTAATTTTTAAATCGTCTACTGAGAGTCCCTCAGAAGAAATGATGTAACCCAAGAACAAGACCCGATCAGTTAAGAACACACACTTTGTTTTTGCTGCGAAAAACTGCTCCCTGCGTAACACAATCAAAACTTCCCGAAGATGTTATAGGTGCATCTTAGGATCAACACTGTAAACTAAAATGTCATCAAAATATACCACCACGCTTTTACCAATGTAAGGCTGCAGGGCTTGATTCATCACTCACATGAATGTGCTTAGGGCATTAGACAACTCGAATGGCATGACCATCCACTCAAAAAGTCCTTCTCGAGTCTTAAAGGTTGTTTTCTATTCATCTCCAGGTCGAATACGAATCTGGTGATACCCGCTTTTCAGCTCCAGCTTCATGAATATTGTGGCCCTACTCAACTGATTTAGCAAGTCATCCAACAACGGGATTGGAAACCTGTAACGAACCGTAATTTTATTGATGGCCCTACTGTCAACACACATTCTCCATATCCCATCTTTTTTTGGGGTCAGAAGGGTAGGCACCGCGCAAGGACTAAGACTCTCCTGAATATGCCTTTTTGCTAGCAATTCCTCTACTTGGCGCTGTAACTCTTCATGCTCCTTCGAACTCATCCGATAATGTGGCCTGTTGAGCAAGTTGGCACCCGGAACCAGATCAATTTGGTGCTGAATGTCCCTTAATGGGGGTAGGTCTTCAGGAAGTTCAATTGGAAATACATCTCCAAACTCCTGCAATAATGGTTCCACGCTGCCCGGAATAGTGTTATCCTCAACTTCCATTCTTCCGATCAGTATTGAAACCACTCCAGATTCCCTAATTTCCGCTTCGAACGTAGTCATTGTCAATAAATTGTTGTTTTCTCCTTTTGGAGTGCCACCTGTAATTTCCCTTTTGGCAACAACACAACCCTGGTTGAATTAAACATGAAAGTGCACGTATTCAAGAACCCATCGTACATCACACGTCGGTCGTATAACCACGATCTGCCCAATAATAGATGACAAGCGTCCATGGAGACCACATCACACCAAACTTGATCCTTGTAGGTTGCGCCGATTGAGAAAGACACCAAGCTGCGCTTTGACACTGTAACATCATTCTTCTTATCTAGCCATGTTAGTTTATACGGTCGAGGATGGGATTATGTTGCCATGTGTAGTTTACGAACCACCTCTTCAGACACTACATTCTCACAGCTACCTGAGTCAACGATGAATCGACAAACCTTCTCGCTAATTGTGCAAGTGGACTGGAATACATTAGTACACAACCAGTCATCCTCTACCCCACGTGGTGCTAAACAACTACGTCGGATCATTAACATCGATCCAGTATCCCCCTCTAAACGCTCTTTAATTATCTCTTTGCTGCTATAGGTTATCTCAGGTTTGATATCCACACCTTCCCCTGGGCAATATCCCATACACTTCTTGTGAATCATTAATAAGGGACCATGGTCTCCCTCTAGTCGCTCCTCCTCGTCATAAACTGGTTCTGTCTCAACATCGCCTTCTTGCTCCCTAATGTTTTCTTCGACGTCCAAAAAAATCCCCTCCGCGGTCCTTTCTTACACTCTGCAAATCTGTGTCCCGGTTCTCCGCAATGAAAACAACGAAAACCTGTGGTCGGTGTCGTTGTGTGTGTGGGCACAGTAGGTTTAGTAATAGTAGATGGTGGAATGGTTGCTCGTCCATTGCTACTGCTACTTGCATCACCTGTACCGGAACCCCTGAAACTCATGTTCCCTGTTCGTTCACTGTTATTGCTTGTACCTGCACCCGAACCTCCAAAAGTCATGCCCCTCGCATTTCTGCGCACCTGTTGTTTCTCTAACTGCACTGCTTTCTAGTGGGCATCAGACATACTTAACACATTAAACATATTAAGGACATCTTGGAATTGAATCTGTAGTCCTCAATATAACGCGCAACCCGCGACTCCTCGTCCTCTGCAATCGCATCTTGCGACACTAACTGGTAGAACTCCGTAGTGTATTCATCAACTGATCGGTTTTCCTGTCTTAGATTTTGTAACCGTTAGTAGAGCGTCCGTGTGTAATTGTATAGTAAAAACATAAAACGCATGTGTTTTTTCATCTTGTCCCAGCACGTGATCTTTCCTTTCCCCTGTAGAGTCCTTGTTTTCTTCACCTGTTGCCACCAAGCCCCAGCCCGACCTCTGAGCCTTGTTGCAACTAGGGCCACCCATCTATCTTCTGGAACCTACTTAAATTCCAAAACTTCATCTACCGTATTGATCCAGTCGAGGTACTCATCCGGTTGCAAACCACCATGGAACTCTGGTATGTTTGAGGCCTATCTCCCAACGCCTCGATTCATCATTCGATGGTCTCTTCTGTGCTGGTTGAGGGGCGAATGGATTTTCATCACTTTCGGACTCCTCTTCCATGTCTTGTGGATTCGAATCCCGATGTTGAGCCATCGACGTTGCTAACTGCAGCGTTAACGTCTCGACTTGCTGTTGTAATCGTGCAATCTCATCGCGCTCGTAGACTTCATCCAATGGTTGTTCATGAAGGTTCGGCAGGTTCGCGCGTCTCTTTGGTGCCATAACGACGATAACTGACCGAGCTCTGATACCAACCTGATGCAGACTAGAACGGAACTCACATGCGTTCCAACACACAAGGGTTTCTTTGATTTGTAATTCTGCAGAAAACAGAAAAAAGAGAGATATTTGAGTTAACTACTCAAAGAAGTTTTTGTTTTTATTCCATCTGCCGGTCACAAAGCAATTACAATCAAATAAATAGAGAAAGTGAACTCTTAGACTCCTAAAACAACTCCATTAAATCAGGAAACAATCCTGCATTAACTAGGAAATAAAAGCTGAAGGAAGAAACAGAAAGAAAACTAAACTCTTAGACTCCTAAAGTAAGCAACCCCGAATTAAATAGGGAAATAAAAGCTAAATGAGGAAATGGGAATAAAACTCCAATTGTTACGTAAGAAACTTAAAGTGCCTAGTTGTGAAATTTATGACCCAACAAAGTCAAGCCTTTTTGTTGTTTTGGGTGCTCTAAGCGCCCCAAATATGAGCTTGCCACCCGGTTTGCATCAAACACCCTTTTGTTTGCATATGCACCAACCCATTTTCAACAAACCAAAACTCAAAAAAAAAAAACACATCAACTTTAAACAGTATACTTCCAAACCAAATCAAAAGGCATTGGCTTTAAATACAATATAAAATAAAGCAAAAAAGTTGCCACCTTTACACTTCCTATGTTCTCTACATAAAAACCCCCCATGAAAATAAACAAATTAAATTAAAAAAACATTAAATTATTATTATAAGAATCCACGTGGTTAAAATATTCAACAAAATAATCGAAATGAGCTTGAGATTAATGAGCATACCTTCTTGTACAGATTGGAGCGGAGAGAAACAGAGAAGCGGAGGCTATCAAGATTAGGGCTATTTCTGAAAATGGAACGAAACTCAGTGAGTGATCGAGTGAGGTCTGTGTCAGCCACATCATAGCCACGGTCTTTGTGCATTTCCAAAACTGTCCTTCGAGAGATGTAGTGCCTGTAGCTCTGTGCCGACCTGTCGTCTACCAACTCTGTCAGGCATCAGTCGCGGCTGAAAATGCTGTGAACTGAAGCGCCATTGCTGTTAAAGGTATCCATGCTTTCTACCATGGTTTATATTTGTTATTCACTGTTATTTTTTTTTTTTTTTGCGGCGAGACAATTTTTTTTAAATAATATATTTTTTAATTTTTTTAATATATTGATATCAAATATAAATTTTTAAAATATTATTTTAAAATATTTTAAATAAAAAAATATTTTAATAATTAATGTAAACACTATCTTAATAGTGTTGGAAATTAAACCTAAAATCATTATGGACTTATAAGATTTTATTTTTTTATGGCCAGTCAAAGTTTTGTACGTCCATTTAAAATTAATGGGCTGGATCATGATCTCCTGTGATGAATAAAAATTGAGAATTTGGTCCGACTCCACCCATGACATGCCCCTACCTGTTTAATTAAAGTTATGTTGGGTTACACACGGGGCTTGTAGCTCAGTGGTCTTGGCAGGCTTTGCACTGCCTGAGTGCCCTGGTTCGAGCCCTCGTGTGTACCCAGCACTTGAGGGTTTAACTGTTGTGATCCATCGTGGACTTGTTCCATCCCTCCTCCTGGGTTCGACCCTCTATGTGCATGTCTGTCATCCCCGCGGTGTCTTACCTGCTCCTGGACTTGCAGGATGTCCAGTGGGCCGTGGGGAATAGTCGTGGTGCGCGTAAGCTGGCCCGGACACCCCACGTGAATCAAAAAAAAAAAAAAAGTTATGTTGGGTTCAATCAGATAGGTTAATCTAACAATCTGTGAAGTTGTATTGATTTTTTTTTATTATAGGTGTTTGGATTAGTTTATATATATATATATTAAAATTAATAATCATGTAAACTTTTAATGATTCTAATATTTATAATTTTTAAATTAGTAATTTTTAAAAAATAAATTCAAAACCTGACCAGTTAAATTATTTTAAATTTTAAATTAAAAAATAGACCTCGCAAGTTGTTAAACTCGCATCTTGGCTCTAATATTCATATAAACAAAACTCTCAAGTAGTCTTGGTATGCGCTAACAATCTAATATTTAACAATTATGATATAAATACCTCGCAAGTAGACTTGGCATTACCTTGGCAGGTGGTATAATAGCATTCCGCTGTCATTTACACTTTTTCTTCTTTCTCTTCCAATTATTCTAATCTTTCAAATTCAAAGAAGTCAGGCTTCGTGAATCAATCATTTCTTTATGCAGTGCCCTGGAGTTTTTGTCTACTTGCAACATAACAAAGCTGTCAGTGAGGCAGGGCTTGGTCGCTGCTTGCATCACGAAAGTGGAAGGCTAATAATAGACAGTTGCATCCTTCAATGTTGGGCAAATCCTTTGTATCTCTCTCTCATCAGCGCAGGAGGAGGGAAGTGTCAAGATATCAAATGCTCTGCTTCAGCCACCTCTGCTTCAGCCACCTGTATAGAGAATATAATGGTCAGCAAGTTTGTTAATATGGTTAGGCAGTTAATGAATTCTGTTATAGTTGAGTAGAAAACATAACCAAGCTTCTTATCTTCTGTTGATATAAAATGAATGTAACAGTGCTGGGAACGTATCAAGTAAATAAAATACATAGACATTTTCTTCTTCCTCTGCATTACAGGAGCATCTTTCTCTACTTCTATTTTGCTTCTTGTTCATCTTTGTAACAATTCTTGCTAGCTTTCATGGTATCAGAGCTTAGGATTGTTAGTATCTTGTGAGCTTGTGATTTCTCTGCTTCTAATCTCTGTTTCTAGTGTTATTATCGCCATATTCAACCAAAAATTTCATAATAATGATCCGCCTATCATCTGTTTGATATATTGTCAAACTGAAAAACTTCTCTTCAAACACTCTTCTCAAACCTGTGATTCTCTTCCTCTTCTGTTGCTTGAACTTCAAAAATGGTAACAACTTCTCAACTACAGATCATCCAATCTCCCATTACCTCTTTACTTCCTACAGTTTCAACAGTTGTAACCGTTAAATTGGATGACACAAATTACCTCATCTGGAACTTTCAAATGCAAATTCTACTGGAGAGTCATGGTATTTTAGGATTTGTTGATGGATCAAGAAAGTGTCCAAATCAGTTTGATACAGATTCTGATATTGAAGGTGTTGAAACTGATGATCATCAAATTTGGAAAATGCATGACCGGGCATTGATGCAGTTGATTATTGCTACCCTCTCTTCAACTGTAATCTCCTACGTTATTGGATGTGTGAGCTCTCATGACATGTGGATTCAACTGAAGGATAGATTTTCCACAATTACGAAGGCATGGATTTTTCAGATGAAAAGTGAGCTTCAAACCATCAAGAAGGGCTCAGATACTGTGTCTCAATATTTGCAGAAAATCAAAGATGCTCGCGATCATCTTTCTGCAACAGGGGTTTATTTTGAAGATGATGATATTGTAATCTTGGCTCTCAATGGTCTTCCTTCTGATTATAACACCTTTCGGTGTATGGTTCGCGACCAAGACAACGTGTTATCCCTTAAAGATTTTCGGTCTCAATTGCTGGCTGAAGAAGCTACTCTTGAGCAAACTTATTTTGCTGCTTCATTTGTTCCTGCAATGATGGCTCAACATCAAGTATCTCCTGGCAAGGCTCTTGCTCTTGATGAAGGTAACTCTCATTCTCATCCTTCTAGCTCCAAGTCTGCTCCACCTCCTGGTTTTCATGGAGGATTTAATGGTCATAAATGGTGGATACTTTGGCAATCGGGGGTCTCACTTTAAGGGACGTGGCAGAGGACGTCATCAGTATCAGTTTAGTCCACGTCCTTATCAGGTTCCACCTACGTCTAACCCTGGTATTCTTGGTCCTGGCATTGACATTCCTACATATCAAATTTGCACTAAGAAAGGTCATGTAGCTGCTGATTGTTATCAGCGTCACACTCTGCCTACTAATTCTGCCTCTTCCATTCAATGTCAAATTTGTTGGAAATTTGGGCACACTGCAGTTCAGTGTTACCATCGAGGTACTTTCAGCTATCAAGGCCAGCCTCCCTCCAGTAATCTTAGTGCTATGCATGCTGTTTTTCCACCTCCTTCTCCTCTAGAATAATTTTGGGTGGCTGATACTGGTGCCACAACACATATGACCTCTGATTTAGCTCAACTTAATATGGCTGCACCTTTCTCAGGAGCTGATACTGTTACCGCTGCAGGAGGTTCAGGTTTGACCATTTCTAATATTGGTTCTTCTATTCTGGATGTCCCTCATTGCTCCTTACAATTAAAGCAAGTTTTACATGTGCCAAAACTATCTCAACACTTGTTATCGGTTCATAAGCTGTGTAAAGATAACAACTATCATTTTATTTGTGATGCTTTAGTTTTTGGATTCAGGACAAACTCACGGGGAATGTCCTACTCAAGGGACTGTGTAGAGCTAGGTTATATACTATTCCTTTCTCTATTTCGTTTCCTTTACAGTCTCTCTTTCCAAATAATCTGGTTTGTTATCTTGGTAAACAGGTCAACACAAGTCTCTGGCACAAGCGTTTTGGTCATCCTTCTAACACAGTCACCTCTTCTCTGTTAAAACAATCCCAGATTTCTTTCACTTGAGACACATCCAAATTTGTTTGTACCACTTGTTTAGAAGGTAAACTTGCCAAACTTCCTTTTTCTTATCCGGCAGTTAAATCTGTTAAACCTTTAGAGGTCATTCATAGTGATGTTTGGGGGCCTTCTCCCACTGTATCTATTGAAGGTTTCAGATATTATGTTAGCTTCATTGATGAATGTACTCGATTTACTTGGATTTTTCCAATGATCAATAAAGGAGAGGTTTATTCCATTTTTGTTTACTTTCATACCTTTTTAGTTACTTAATTTTCTGGTACTCTTCGAGTCTTTCAGAGTGATGGGGGTGGTGAGTATCTTAGTAATAAATTCAAACATTACCTCCTTACCAAGGGTATTATCCATCAAATGTCTTGTCCCTATACTCCGGAATAAAATGGCCTTGCTGAGCGTCAACAACGGCATATTTTAGAAACAGCCATCACTCTATTACAAACTGCCCATTTACCTCTGAAATTTTGGTTTCATGCTTGTGCTACTTCCATTTATTTGATTAATAGAATGCCCTGTCAAATTCTTCAACTAAAATCACCATATTTCCTGTTATATGGTTCTCCACCGGTTGTTACTCATTTGTGAATTTTTGGTTGTGTTTGTTTTCCTTTACTCAAGCCTTATAATTCTAACAAGCTTCAGCCCAAGACATCCACTTGTATTTTTCTAGGGTATGCAGGTCAGTATAAAGGGTATATTTGCTTTTCTATTCGCACCAATCATTTCTTTGTAACTAGACATGTTCTATTTGATGAATCCATGTTTCCTTACTCTTCTGTGCTTCCTGTATCCCCTTCCACTTCCTCATCCCCTTGTCTACATCCCACTGTGTTCCCTCTTATTTCTCCTTCTACTCCAGCGGCTGCATCTCAGCCTTTACTGTCTTCCAGTTCCTCTTCTCAGTCTGCACTATCTCACAGTTCCTCCTCACAGCCTACACTGTCTCCACCTCTGCCCATTCTGTCATCTACACAGTCCCCTCTCCCTATTGATCCTGACTTCCAGCCTGAGAATCTATGTGTGGTCTTACCTCTTTCACCACTAAATCTTCATCCCATGACCACCAGGTCTAAGAATGGTATCTTCAAAAGAAGGGCTTACTCTGCCTCTGTACAGTTTGTTGCTTCTTCTCAGGTTGAACCCCATTCCTTCAAGGTTGCTTCCACCATTCCTAAATGGCAGTCTGCTATGCGGGAGGAGCTTGATGCTCTTCATGCCCAAGGTACTTGGGACTTGGTGCCTCTCCCACCTGCCAAGAATCTTGTTGGTTGTAAATGGGTTTACAGAATCAAAAAGAATGTGGATGGTTCTATCGCTAGGCATAAAGCTCGGTTGGTGGCCAAGGGTTTCAGTCAAGAGGAAGGTATTGACTATAATGAAACCTTTAGTCCTGTCATGAAACCTACTACGGTTCGTTTGGTCCTTGCTCTTGCAGCTCAGTTTAACTGGTCTTTACAGCAGCTTGATGTTACCAATGCCTTTTTACATGGTTTTCTACATGAGGAGGTTTATATGACTCAGCCCTAAGGTTTTGTGAGTAAGCTTCATCCTTCTGACTTTGTTTGCAGACTCAAGAAGTCGTTATATGGCCTTAAACAGGCTCCCCGTGCCTGGAATGAACGCTTTACCAGTTTTTTACCAAGTTTAGGGTTTCAAGCATCTCCTGCCGATCCCTCTTTGTTTGTTCAACATTCTTCTCTTGGTGTTGTGATTTTGCTACTCTATGTTGATGATATCATACTTACTGGTAGTCATGCTTCTCTTCTTTCTTCAGTCATTGCTGCATTGACTCAAGAATTTGATATGAAGGATCTCGGCAGGTTGCATTATTTTTTGGGACTGCAGATCTCTTATCTCCTTTCCGGTTTGTTTGTGTCCCAGACAGGTTACATCACCGACTTACTTGGTAGAGTTGATTTACAGCATTCCAAATCTTGTGATACCTTGTCTTCCTCATCATCATTTGCTTAAAGATGATGGACAGCCCTACTCTCATCCTCAACAGTATCGCAGCATCGTTGGCGCCTTGCAGTATCTAACGTTCACAAGGCCTGATATTGCCTTCTCTGTGAACCAGGCTTGCCAATTTATGTATAATCCCATGCATTCTCATGTTGTTGCTGTCAAACGGATCTTGCGGTATCTTAAAGGTACCCTTGATGTTGGTCTTCATTTTCAGGCTGGTCCTCTTAATCTCCAAGCTTATAGTGATGCTGACTGGGCCGGTGATCCCAATGATCGATGTTCTTTCTCTGGCTCTATTGTCTTCCTCGGCTCCAGTCCTATTTCTTGGGCTTCTAAGAAACAACATACTGTTTCTCGATCCTCTAATGAGGCTGAGTATCGCGCTCTCGCGATTGCTGCTGCTGAACTTGCCTGGATTCGTCAGCTTCTCTGTGACATTCACATTCCTTTACATATCCCTCCGATCATTCATTGTGATAATATCTCCGCTATTTCCCTTGCTTCCAATCCTATTTTCCATTCCAGAATGAAGCATCTCCAAATTAATTATCATTTTGTTCGCGAATGTGTTATCAAAGGTGATTTGTTGGTTCAACATGTCTCTTCTGCTGATCAATTTGCCGATATTCTCACTAAAGGCCTTTCCACTCCTTTATTTCAGCATCACTGTTCCAATCTTATGCTTGGTTCTTCCAAGCATATGATTGCGGGGGAATGTCAAGATATCAAATGCTCTGCTTCAGCCACCTGTCAAAGAGAATAGAGAATATAATGGTTAGCAAGTTTGTTAATATGGTTAGGCAATTAATGAATTTTGTTATAGTTGAGTAGAAAACGTAACCAAGCTTCTCATCTTATGTTGATATAAAATAAATATAACAGTGCTGGGAACGTATCAAATGAATAAAACACAGACATTTTCTTCTTCTCTGCTTCTAGTTTGCTTCTTGTTCATCTCGCTTCTTGTTCATTTCAGTAACAATTCTTGCTAGCTTTCAGGAAGGGGGGTGCTGTCTTCCTCGGTGAAAACTAATGGTGATAGAGTGCTTCTGTTTCCCAAACTAGGATTGAAGGAGGTGCCAAAGCTGTCCTGACAAGCGGGGACCTCATCGTATAATCACGTTATTAAAAATGTATTTTTAAGTTGGGATGAATATGTGCTGGTGAGAAAAGATATGTTTTATTTTCATAGGATATATTATAGGAACTTATTAACACATTTGCGTGCCATTAACACTTGAGTAACTCACAGCTGCTGTTGGGCCATGAACTTGAGCAAGTCATTCATCTGTTATGTAGATTTTACTATGATCCTAGCTCATATCTTACCATTAAAACATAATTTGCTACTACTGGACCCATACCTATCACCCTAAACCCATACACACACCTGCCTATGTAATACCCGACCCATGTCGACAAAAAATAGCTTTTAAATAATGTTCATGGACTAATTTTTAAAACGTTTTTTAGTCTTTATTTTTGGTTGGGAATTCATCCAACAAAGTTAATGCTTTAACTTGTCAAAATTACTCAAAATTATTTTAAAAGTAATTTATTTTAAAATTATATATTTGAGAAAACTAAATAGAAGATGAGCTTCACTTTCAAGCTATTTAAATTTATTATAAATTAACCAAAATTTAGTTCCATTACACTATTCACTAAAATAATTTCCCTTCCGATTGAAGATTCGCTTATTGAATAACAAAAAACATTTCATATATAAACGAACAAGGAATGTGACGGATGGGAATGTACATTTTTTTTTTTAAATAAACTTCTACTCTCTCTCTTGGAACAAGATTTACAAATATAAAAGATAGGCTGCTTGTATTTTCAAAGAGACTTAATGTTAAAACTATGAAGATAATAATTAAAATAAAAGAGAAAAAAGGAATCAAATTAAATGAAATATCCCAAGAAAAAAAAAAGCTATTAAGATATAGTAAAAGCATTGTAACAGTTGTTTTATAATATTTATAAGAGTGTCTGATTTTGAAGATGACCAAAGGCATATCATCAATATAAAATTTGAGGGAGAGCTGTAATTTTAATACCAGGAGAAAACAGAGGAAGCATCTGACTATGAGAACAGAGTTGGAGGATTGCTGTCAGCTTCGACAACCGGAGAACAGACAACGGCAGGAACCAAACGAAGCCAAACCCCAAAAGATACAAGAGGAGCCAGCAGCTGCCTATGTAACACCAGGAATGAGGGAACAGCATTTCTATGAAATCAAGAGCCAAAAAGCAGCTGACTATGAGAACAGAGTCGGAGGATTGCAGTAAGCTTCGACAACCGGAGAACAGACAACGACAGGATCCAAACGAAGCCAAAACCCAAAAGATACAAGAGGAGCCAGCAGCTGCCTATGTAACACCAGGGATGAGGGAACAACATTTCTATGAAATCAAGAGCCAAAAAGCTATTTCCTATGAAGCACCTGTACTGTTTCCTATACTCTCACCTAGGGAGATGAAGACCGCCACAACCTTACACAGCTTTCCATCTTTCTGAAATTTGCCTGATTGAACTTCGACTCTTGAATACAAAAGCACAAAACAAATTGAGAAGGTAAAAATCCGAAAAGGAGAGATAAACACACACACATCAAGTCTAAAGAAGTGCCACAACATACCTGAAATTGTTTGCTAGATTTAACTGAGAGAGAGAGACAAAGATTGTTCAACAAGTGCAATAAGTTTATTCAAGGACAAATAGAAGGGAAACAAGATCTGTACAAATTCACTGGAATCATCAATGCAGAGAACTTGCACAACTTTAGATAAACAGGGCAAAATTAAATTTCCCTTCTAATTTAATGATCATCTGCAGATTCATGTTACATTACATTTTAAGCAAGAAAATTTACGAACTCAAATCATCTTCTAATCGGCTCATCTATGTCTAAATGGGACACTTCCAGCCAAAACCATAAGCTGTTTTGATCTGAAACTCGATTTTTTGTTGTCGGCGACAATGTGATTGTTTCTTGTTCCAACGGGTTTGTTCCTTTACATCTCGTCCTTCCCATTTCAAATTATTCAATTTGTTTGCACAAAATTATTAATCAAGTCTTTATCAATTTGTTTAGAGTATGGCAATCTCAAACTTGCCTGTCATTTTCCTCATGGATTTTATGAGTCTACTGCAGGGTGGTTAAGATGCCTGAGGTGGAAACAGAGACCAATCCTGTAGACCGAACTGTGGCTCATTTGCTGTTTCACAGACCGATGGATATTCCTGGGAAGCACCCTGATACACCTGAATCACCTTTTTCAACTAAGCTCCCGTGTGAGCACAAGACAATGGGCTTAGCAAAGCTGTCAACGGGAAGCCTGCCTGAGACTCCAAAAAGTAAACCAAACTTTTCGCAAAAGGGGTCTCAACTTTCTAGTCTCTTGACCTATGCTCAGCCTGTCAGTCAGTGTAAAAGCAATCCTTGCTTAGACGCTTCAGAGGATGCATCAAACAATGGGCCTGCAGATGAAGGAGCTAGGGAGGTTAAAGCCTCTCAATGAAGACAAGGGTAATTCCTACCTGAATCTCTTCCATCCATGCATTATGCTTGCACCGGCGATTATATCGATTTACTGGTAATGCCGAGGTTTTCTTTTATTGTCAGCTCACTGGATCATCACCAAATGAGGGTCTTGAGGAATAAACAACAGTATTGATGGGGATTTGTAAATGTCTTTAGCAGCGTAACCATCAAGAAGTCGCATTTTGTTAATATAGCTACATCTCTACTACAACATTGAACTCTTTGCTGTGAGTTCTCGAGATGATGACTTTCTGTGCTTTAATCCTTTCTGTTGATTGTGCGAAAGGGTGATGCTCCAATAATTATTAGTAGATTTGCAAATGCCTGCTCTCTTGAGTGACATTGGCCACTTTCACTTGATCACTATGAAATAAATTTTACTGGGAAGGGCCTTACCTGCACTCCAAAATTGTTTTTTAACTTCAGCTTTATATGGAATAAAAGTTTTTAATCAAAGTTTAATAATAAAAAAAAGATAAATCAAAAGTTTTTGGATTTTGAATTTTTGAAGAAGGCGAATAGACTAGAGAAAGAGAAGGAGAAAAAAAATTGAAGATGCAGAAAAAGAGAAAAGGAGAGGATGGATATTTTATATAATTAAGGGTTTAATTTATTTTTTGAATCAGTTGCGGGTTTGATTTTGCCGCGTCAGCAACGAAAAATCCGTTGCAGATTACTTGAATAATTTAATATTTTTTAATCCTTTTTGGCAATGGATTTTCTATTACTAAATTCAAAATCTGAAGCATGTGACGATCCTCCAGCTGGGGTGGCAGCAGAACAAGATAGTAGAACCAGCAATTCCTAGATCGAAGACAAGGATCTTGTGATGTTTATTTGCAGCAGAACAGGATAGAGGAACAATAGTAGGATTTGAATTTAGATTCAAAGGAAAGAAGCCAAAGGTTTCACCGCTCCCATTGATCATTCTCTATGTCTTGTTTAAATTGTTTTTGAATTTTGAATTTTTGGAGAAGGGAAGAGACTAGAGAAAGAGATGGCGAATTTTATTTTTTATTTTTTATTTTTAATTTTTGAAGATGCGGGAAAAGAGAAAAGGAGAAAGGATGGGGATTTTATATAATTAAGGGTTTGATTTATTTTTGGAATCAGTTGCAGATTTTATGTTGCCAAGCACGTCAATAATGAAAAATCCGTTGCAAATTACTTAAATAATTTAATTTTTTTAATCCTTTTTAGCAATTGATATTAAAAAAATCATATATACACATTCTGTTGTTAAATTAGCAAAAGAAATACTCCGTTGATAAAATTCGATGATAATAGCCCCCTGTCCAAAAGGACAACTGTTTTTTAAGGGTGGTGCTGGCAGTTCAAAATCTGAAGCACGTGATGATCCTCCAGCTCGAGTTCCAGCAATTCCTAGATTGAAAACAAGGATCTTGTTATGTTTATTTGCAGCAGAACATGATAGAGGAACAATAGTATTAGTAGGGTTTGAATTTGGATTCAAATTAAGGAAAGAAGCCTAAGGTTTCTCCCATTGATCATTCTCCTTGTTTTGTTCTTCGTATTGTCTCTCATTTGCTAATTTCCACTAAAAGAACTCCTCGAGCATCTGTTGCGTTTGCTCTTACAACTTCTTGCCTTGTTTCTCTAGTGCTTTTTAGATCTCACTTCTTTTTTAACAAGTACATGTTGTATCTCCAGTGAAAATTACTTTGTTCTAACCACAAATGTTAGAATGAGAAAAGTACAATACTAATCAATTCAACTTAAAAAATTAATTATAGCAAAAAATATATTGAAATAGAATGATGACAAAGAACCTATGTAAGTGGAAAGTTCACAATGAGTCATAGCTGAGGGAGCAAGCAGATCAATTTTATCCTGTGCTTATTGTTCTGGCAAGAAGGAAGGGTGACAAACCTTCATGAACTGTAAGTGGAAAGTCGGATTTGGATCCTGCCTAAAATAAGAATAGAATTAATAGTGGAACATTACAAATTTTAAGTGAAATTGCCTTTGATTACTGAAAAGAAAATAAACTACTTAGTAGCAATACCTCAATATGTTGGACGATTGAAAGAAAAGCTCCTACTTTTTTGCTCCGCTAATGTTGGGAAAATATGTATGTAAGGAATGTGAGAAATCTTGGGCCAATCTTTACCTTTCTCCCTTTCACAACTTTCACCCAGCATAGGACAATTGTTAATTACAAGAGAAGAAAGGGAGGAGGGCAACCCTTCTTCTGGCATTGACTCAATCAGAGGGCAGCACCATATGTCCAATACTCTAAGAGAGGTGAGATGTTGAAGCCTCGGAAGAGATTTCAGTTGTAAGACATAGATTTTAAGAGATGTAAGACTTGAGGGCAGAAGAATGCGGCCTGCAATGAGTTTGTTGCAACCCCCAATCACAAGTGATTGTAATGTGGAGGGAAAACCCTCTTGTGGACACAACTCAAGTTCGAAACAACCTCTTATTTCCAAATGGTTAAGGGATGGGAGGAGGGAATCCATACTCTCAGGCAACTGCTTCAGGTTGCTGCAATCTGCTAACACAAGTCGTGTCAAGACTGGAGCAGGTAACCCTCCTTTGGGAAATGAAACTAATTTAAGGCACAGCCGGATTTCCAAAGAATGGAGAGAGGTGAGATCATTGAGAGGTCTTTCATGTGCACATAGTGATTCGAGATCTGGACAGTAAGAGATAGAAAGAGTATTTAACTTGGGCAACAAGTCCAGCGCGACGCATTTGAGAGAAACGCAGCCGTGGATTGCAATTTTCCCTAAATCAGAGGGTGAACAACCCATTTGCTCAAGTTCCTCGGGTAGGGACTCTAGGGATTGGAATCCAGAAACATCGAGAGAGTGCAACCTAGGAAACCTAGGAAGTGGAGTCGCGAGCTGTGTACATCCTCTAATAGTAAGTCTTGTTACACGTGGAAGGTGGGGACTAGGTAGGGCCTTTGCAAGGTTCGGGCATTCTTCGATTAAAAGAAACTTTAGAAGAGGGAATGCTTCCCGGCTTCCTTCGTCTGAAATCCACTCGCGCCACTCTGGCATCCTTTTAAAAGATAATGTTTTGAGGGATTTAAATGGCTTCTCCGTAGCAGTACAATTCCCATGGAACTCAGAGCCCACAGTCACAACTTTATCGAATGCTTCAATTAAGAGATCCTCTAAAGAAGTTAATTGCCCGAGCGGTGGTAAGGAGGTGCACTTTTTACATCTACTGAGATGCAAGGACACTATATTTGAGAAAGAAGACTTTCCTACCCACTCCGGAAACCTTATACCTCCATAACCATCAATCTCAAGATACTTCACGTTTCCATCTGGCTCTAATTTCTCAAGCGTGCTTGTTACGTGTTGCACGTTATGAGTGTCGCCATCCCAAGTGAGAAACAGCTTATCAAGGTGCTTTAAACCTTTCAAATTTGCTCCAACATCATCCCGAGCATCCACCAAATTTTGAAGGACCCGAATATGAAGCTCTCCCCGTAGATGTCGTAGCTTTCCCAATTCATTAATGCTAGACTCACTCTGTCTTCCCACAACAAAGTAAGTCAACGTTTGTAGCTTTGTCAGTTGACCTATATGTGGTGGCATCTCTTTTAAAGGCGTGCATGAGAAGTTAAGATACCGCAAGTTGATTAACCTTTCAAGAGATGCAGGCAACCTTTCAATTCGTGTTCCTTGAAGATTCAGATGTCGTAAATGCTTCAAATTTCCAAGATCGGGTAGACTAGCAAGTTGGAGGCAATTTCGCAAGTTCAACGTTTGCAAATTGAGAAGAGTACTCACTTCTTCAGGCAACGTTACTAAATCTGAACAGTAAAGATACAAATACCGCAAATGCTTCAACTTGCTAGTTGAACAAAGTATCTTAGCGGCACCGGCACCGGCACAGCCAGACAAGGATAGCATACGTAGGCGCCCAAGTGTTGACAATATATGAAAGATCTCATTATAAAAATCAGGAGAACGACCCCCCCAATAACGTACAAAAGTTTGGAATGTGCATACAAGAGAGATGTCATTGTATTCTTCAACTTCTGCAGCAGCCTTTCGTCAGACACCAATCTGGGATTCAATTTACTTGAAACTACTTCGACAATCTCTTGAATTAATTTTGATTCATGCCTGTGCATAGAAAAGAAAGTCATCACTCATCGATGAAAGATAATCTTTTGAATTTAATGCAAATTTAAAATACAAGATGTAATAAGAGTAAAAGTTATAAGCATTTGCTATCGAAATAGGGAAAGAAAAGAAGTACCCATTTGCGATGCTGCGACGATCCACCCCAGATAAATTTGCAGCCTCCACAAGAGCTTTTCTCCATTTTTGGACCTTCTCCATTTCTTCCTTAAAACGTTCTTCATGCTTATCAAAGGCTTCAGCAAAACTCCCCGTCTGTTTTCTAATATCAGAAGGATCAATATCATAGAAAACAGGTATAACAATCTGACCAGTTGTGTGTCTGCAATCAAGAATCTTTTCAAGTTCATCAAGACACCAAGTGGAGGAAGCATAGCCCTTGGAGAAAACCACTATAGAAATCTTGGATTCTTGTATTGCTTTGGGGAGTTGTAAGGAGATTTCTTCACCTATACGAAGTTCGTCGTCATCTCGAAATGTACGGATTTCTGCTTTCTGTAAAGCAGTGAAAAGATGATCCGTAAAATTTTTGCGAGTATCTTCACCTCTAAAACTTAGAAATACATCGTAATCCCAACCAGGTCTGGACGAAGAAGAAGAAGACGCCATGAACATCTAGTAGTGGTTGCTGCAGGTAGGCGAGAGAGGTGGGGCAGTAAAGTTATAATGAATGTCACCTTCGCTCTTTGCACTTTTAGTATTGCGTTTCGAATTTAGATTTTTTTTAAAATTGAATTTTTTTATATTTTAATATATGATATTAAAAATAATTTTTAATAATAAAAAAAATTATGCAATGAATATGAGGACTTCTTTGATATTCAAGGGAAGAGGCATAAAGCTACTTCCCAGGAATACCACTTTGTATACTCTGAGGGCTGAAGCAATGTAAACAGTAACTTCTTTTATAAATTTTAAAAACACTATACATGAAAACTTAAAATAAAAAACAGAGGGCAAGTGATGCATAAAAGCGGGAGATTTAGGTATGTTAATTTGCTGGAAAGTAAATTTAAAAAGTGAATTATTTTTAATATTTGGTAGTGTAATAAAAAATAAGTTAGAAAATAATTTCTAGCATTTGGTTATGTCATAGAAAATGAGCTAGAAAATAACTTATTAATGTTTTATTTTTTTCAAATTTATTAAAATAATAAGGAACAAGTCTTACAAATTAAAAAGTTAAATGAAAATAAAATTGAAAAAAAATATAATTTCATAAATTATCTCAAATAAAATAAATAATAATCAAAATAATAGAGATCAAATCTAAAAAATAAAAAAATAATAAAAGATGAAGAAATTAAAATGATAATAATTATCATTTCATAAATTATTTCAAATACAATAAGTAACAATCAAAAGCATGAGAACCAAATTTGATAGATAAAAAATTTCAATTAAAAAATGATAAGGGAAAAGAAAATAACAATTATAAAAATGAAAATCAAAGTTAATATAAAAATTAACTTCTCAAGGATGAAATTGAAAAAATAAATATTCAAAACAAAATATATATATATATATATATAGCAATCAAAAGTTTGAGGACCAAATTTGATATAATCAGCAAATAATATGACATTTCTAAATTTTTCACAACTTCCGAAAAGTGTCTTCCACTCAAAATAAAAGGAAAATACTTTCCTGAAAACCAAGCCAAATTTTCCTTTAACTGTAAAGTATTTTCTGTTGACTAACTTTTCTAATAGCAAACAAATATAAAAAAGTTTGAAAAGTGATTTTCCAGAAATCACTTTCCAATAAACAAACGCACCGTAGAGTTCAAATAAGAGGTTCCTATTATTAAGACACTGCAAAAAGTAGTATTATTAATGCTTTGTTTATTTATTTGGTAGGAAGTGGTTTTTTGAAAATTATTTTTAAAATTTTTTTGTATTTATTTGTCATTCAAAAAATTAATCAACAAAAAATATTTTCAAGTCAAAGAAAAATTTGGTTTGGTTTTCAGGAAAGTATTTTTCTTTTTTTCGGGTAGAAAATACTTTATAAAAGTTGTGAAAAAATTAGAAATATCATATTATTTGCTAATTATAACAAATTTGATTGTTAAACTTTTGATTGCTATATATTTTGTTTTGAATTTTTTTCTTCAATTTCACTCCTTAGAATTTGATTTTTATATTAATTTTGGTGCTTATTTTTATAATTGTTATTTGCTTTTCTCTTATTATTTTTTTAATTGAAATTTTTTATCTATCAAATTTGGTCTTCATTCTTTTGATTATTACTTATTTTATTTGAAATAATTTATGAAATTGCAATTACTATTATTTTAATTTCATCATTTTTTAATTATTTTTTTATATTTTAAATTTGATCTCCATTATTTTAATTGTTATTTATTGTATATGAGATAATTCATGAAATTATATTTTTTTCAATTTCATTCTCATTCACCATTTTAATTTGTAAGATTTATTATTTATTATTTTAATAAACTTGAAAAAAATATTAATAAGATATTTTTTACCTCATTTTCCATGACATAATCAAACACTAGGTGTTTTCCAACTTATTTTCCATGACACTACCAAACATCGAAAAATAATTCACTTTCTAGGAATCCACTTTCCAAGAAAACTATTTTTTAAAAGGAAACTGCTTTCCACATGAGAGGCTAATACCTAGTGAAAGTGATCACTCTCAATTTAAGATGCACAAACCCACATGTGACTTTCCTAGCTTTGATGGGGAAGATGCCCATAAATGATTGTATAGATGCAATCAATATTTTTATCTTGAAAAGACTGGAGATTCTGAAAAACTCCCTTGGTGGAATAGCATTATATTGAAAGGTTATATAGAAGCTTTGGGAGCTAGATAAACAGAAAGTTGTCAATTCCGTTCCGTTTCGTCTGGAATGGCCAAATATTTTATACTAATTCAAAAAACAAAATAAAATGGAACAATTTTTATCTCATTTCAAACCTCGGTCTGTTCCGGATTTTTATACTAACACAAATATATGTGTTAAAACATTTTAATTTCATAATATTTTGATATTATGTTTAAGTTGAATTACTTTAAGTTAAAGATCTATTTAATCTTGATTATTTAGAAATATTTTAAATTTTGAAATTATGTTTTTTTGACATTGTGTTTGTATTGCATAATTTATAATTAATATTTATAATTTATCTTGAGTTTGAATTATGTTTGTTGAATATATATATATGAACAATATAACCCCGAAACGGCACGCCGAAACACTCAGAAACTGAAACATTTCATTCCAATTGAAAAAATAAAATACCTACCAAAACGGAATTGACAACCTTGAGATAAACGCTTCCAATTTGCTGCTCTTGCTTTCTTTCTTGTCTGTTTGTGAGTGTGGTTGCGGTTGCTTTTCAAAGTATTTTTCACTCAGAAATGCATCAAAATAATATTTTTTTTATTTTTTAAAAAATATTTTTGACATCATCACATCAAAATGATTTGAAAACATAAAAAAGTATTAATTTAAAGCAAAAAAATAAAAAAAAATATTTTAAATTTTTTCAAAAACACTTCTGAAACACAAAAACAAACAGAACCTAAACAACCATGCAGAACTACTAGGCTTGTTAATGTTCTCTTTAATCAAAATTCAAGCCTAAAACTGATATTGGTATTATGTATTATTAGATAAGGTCCCACGAGCGGCCTAAATTTTTCTATTGTAAAATAAAGTAAGTTAAGAAGACAAAAACATTTTCAAAGAAAAAACAATTGAGACACATGTTTCATTTATTCGAACGAGTTTAATAAATTTATGTAATTTAAATAATATAAATTAAAAAAAAAAAACAACAATAACAAAGAAATTGACTTGTGCCCCCACCACCACCCCGGCTCTTGATGTTCCTCTTCAAGCGACAAGGCAGAAGGCGGTTTTTGGCCAGCAAAGAAGCCACACGCGCTTCTCAAAAGCATTTCAGTAATAAAAACATTCAAACCTATTAATGCAACATATTATACACTTAAAAAGATTTTTTCAGGAACATGATGCTCTAACATTTTACATCGATTAAAATTAATAGTTTAGATCATTTATAAATTTTAGGTATCACTTCTCTTCTTTAAAAGAGATATATCTTTTTTATAACAAAATCCTCAAATGTGATGGGATTTTTTTTGAAGGAGGAAGCCAAGTAAAGCAACATCTTCTCATGCCGTACAAATTAGACAGGTAAAGTTCATGTTGCATCCCAAAACGACACTCCAGTGAAAATTACTTTGTTCTCGCCACAAATGTTTTCAATGGAAAGAAAATACTCTTCTGGTTTTTTTTTTTTTTATTGAGAATGAGAAATTAAAGTACAATAATACTAATCAAATCAGGGAGGCCTCTAAATGTGAAATTAATGAGATGAGTGCTAGTTAAATCCACACGAGGATGCTGAAAGCAAGAGTATGTCCCCTTTATAACGTTATTCAATCTTTGCCATCACACCTCAGAGCTATGTTATACTTATCCACCAGTTGTTGTTTCTGCTCAGCAGGTAGTATTTCCAGCTTCGGCTGCAGAACATGCTTGGTAATGTTCACCAGCAGGTCAGTACTGATCTATATAAATGCAAATCAAACCATCGATTGATTGTCAAAAACTTAAATGGGGGAGAAAATGATAATTTATACACATTTCCATTAGCTTTGATGGAGAAAGAGCAATATTCAATAAATATACGACGGATTTTACTATATAAATATATTAAAAATCATAATAAATAATAAAAATTGATTTCCTAATACGATAACTTGGGCTCAATTAATTTTAGAAATGACAATTGAACCCGTTCACATCCATATGGAGGGATTTTTGTTTTCATAATGATGGATAAAAAAAACCTTACCTGTTTGGATATGGAGGTGGAAGTGATATTCTCCAACTTGATTAACCTCGGTATCCAAATTTATATATGTGAATGATTTATAATTTTTAAATACATGTCTAAAATCAACGAGGCAATAACAAATTCAGCAATGTTTGTCATTCAGAAACAGCAATGATAGCTTGTTCATAAAAAATATTTCAAGAAAATAAAATTTAATGATGCAGTCGGGTTTTTAGAGATTAGAAATTATGATCACTTATATGAGAATTTACCCTAAAAAACTTATAAAACACAAAAATAAAAGATGATTAACAGCTATACTCTTCTCTGGAGGCACTGGAACAAAAATCTCAAATTAATTTGAGTGTGATAGACGGACACTGGTTGGGATTTGTTCTGGTGGACGGGTTGTTCATGTGCAGCCATTATAGTTGTATCAATCCCGTAAGATCCGTTATGGCATGATCTTTAACAAGCAAGAGAAATAACCATTAGTGTAGATGCTAAAAACTTGAAACTAAAAGATTTGTTTTTTCTCTAGTTTCAGGTTTGAGTTTTTGGTTGCTTATATGATGACTACTGGAGATTTATATAGTCGTTAACTTCAGAGCTCGTGAGATTAGTCGTGGTGCTTGTAAGTTGACCCGAACATCCACGTTAATTTTTTTTAAAAAAAAGAAACAACCATGAAATAAAATAATATAAGGTAACTCAATTGTTAATATTATGAAAAAAAATTTAATGATTATGATTATGAGTTTGAATTACTTTAAAAACCATTACATGTTTATAAATATTTATATGATTGTTAATTTATATGATTATTAATTTTAAAATTTATAGAATTAATTAAGATGAATGTAAACTGAATATTTAATAATTAAAAAAGAAAAAACCAACCATGAAATGGATCATGTGGCTCCCGTTGCCTCTTCTCCCATCAATCATCAATCATGCCATGCCTACTATCATACTATGATTGAAATTAAAACACAAATACAGCTGATGTCACAACTGGGTCCCATACAAAATCATTCTAATCAGGCTACTCGCGCGGCTTGTGATATCGATAAAACAGCACAACCACCGGTGGTGGAACGGTCATTATCTTTTTCGAGAGTTTTGTATCTATCTATTATGGAATCAATTAAAAAATTGATATAAAATAAAAAACAAATTAATTTTTTTTAAAACTCTTTTAAAATACGAAAACAACAACTTTGACAGCAAAACCGTGCTTAGTTTCTCTTTTTAAAATATCAAGTGTTTGTGGTGCAAGGAGAGAATGAGCGAAGGAAAGTGCCAAACTGCACAGAAAGTCAATAAGAATAATTTGATTGGTGAAGTCTCTCTGTCAAGTGGATCGGCACAGAAATTTCTCCCTCTGACATCAGCCCATTTCCCATGAAACAATGAAGACAAACCCTCCATTTTAAACAACGGAAACGCTGCTGTTTCTCTTTGTACTGGAGACCACCTGTCTTCCACTTCTGGCAACGTGTCACATCCCTTAAGTTATTAGATTTCAGCCGTTGATTTGGATCATGGTCTTTTGAAATTACGCTTCCCTGTGTGTAGATCCAAAGCTCGTTTTAGCCTCCGTTTGCAGGCCTAATAGAAATTTCCTAGATCCAGGGGGGTTCCTACTACTTCTTTTTTATTTCGCTGTCAGGTAATTATACCACAAGTTCTAATTGAATGTAGATATTGTTTAGTTGGGGGTCCTCGTTGTTGGAAACTTGGAGTTTAACTTTAAGATGCAATAGGATTATCTGTTTGTGAAAATTTTGTTCTTTTTAAAGGAAAAAAAATGAAGTAAAATGATTGATCCTATAATTAACACACGAGTTAACTCAATGACGCAATAACTATGATTTCAAAGAATGATACCAGCTCTACACAAAATTACAAATACTACTGAATAAGGCAATTTTACAAGGCACTTGCACAGATGCACCCACCCAGAGACATTATAGAACCAGTGACGAAAAGGGTACGTAGGAAAGGAACCCGAAGTTTTTACCATGTGGTGTTAAACAGCTAGTGCCCATTAATCAAGTGGATGATTTTTAAAGTAAGTAAAAATCCATTAAGATAATTTTTTATTTTTTAAAATTATTTTAAACATTATGTAAAAAAAATTAAATAAAAAATCCAATTTTTTCCTAAACGGGAGGCACTTCCAAACAGCCCCAAATTTACATGTCCTATTCTATGAGCAAAGCCCGGCAGGTCAAATAAGCAACCTTGATTTGTTTGAACTCAAAGAAAAGCTTAATAATTTTTTTTAAAAAAATCTTAAAATAACATCGTTACTGTAATATTGAAGGAGAAGAGAGAGGTTTAATTAATTACTTGTTGGGATTCGGTCTGCTGGACGGGTTCATGTGCAGCCATTATTGTAAATCAACACCGAGCAAGATACCAATCCCGTAAGATCCGTGATGGCATGATCTTCTTTCTACAGGCAAGAAACAACCATGAAATGGATCCTGTGGCTCCCATTGCCCCTTCCCCCATCATTCGTCAATCATGCCATGCCTCCTATCTAACCATGATTGAAATAAAAAACACACGACTGGGTCCCATACAAAATCTTTCTAATCAGCTACTCAGGTGGCTTGTGATATTGATAGAACAGCACAACCACGGTGGTGGCACGATCATTATTTTTTCGATAGTTTTGTAGTGCGGGGATGGCATCTCTCTCTTGTGGAGTCAATTAAAAAAAATAATTTAAAATACAAAAATAAACACTTGACTATTCTAATAGCCACGGTTTCTGAACTTCGACGGCAAAACCGTGCCAAGCTGCACAGAAAGTCAATAAGAATAATTTGATTGGTGGTTGAAGAAGTCTCTCTGTCCAGTGTCAACAACATGGCTGGGATCAGCACAGAAATTTCTCCCTCTGACATCAACCCATTTCCCATGAAATTTCTTCAGTGTTTGTAGATCCAGGCTGTAACTCGGCTCGTTACAGCCTCAGTTTGTAGGCCTAACCATGAGAGACATGGTCGATTGAGCTCGCTTTGTTTCTAACTATCTATCTGCCTTTTGGAGTCACGAAGGGATTGTATGGTAAGGGATTTAATAAATGAGTTTGTATATCACGAAGAGTCATTGACTCATTTTATTTCAGACTTATCTGTTTGAATCTCTTACTTATCAGAATAAAAAAAAAAGGACCAAGACGAACAAATGAAAAGCATATTTATTCATTCTGGCTCGGTTAAGTATCAGGTTACTTGGATGAATTCAGTTCATCTCATGTCAATCTAAAAAAGTTACAAAATATTTCTTGTTTTATTATAAGAAAATATTTTTTACAATAATACTATAAATAGCACATGACAAAGTTTAGCCTAATACAACGGCAACTAATTTGAATCCTTTTAAATTTTTTTCCATTTAAGATATTTTTTAACAATTGTCAAAAATATTTCAAAAAATATTTGAAAAACAAAAATAACCAATCTATGATTATCCTCGTAGATGAATATATTGAATCTGTAGAGGAATATATATAAATTAGGTTTTGTCCATGGAAAGTCTTGGAATTTTGTTCATATGATTTTATTAAATTGGGTATTATATTTGTAACTAATTATAATATGTATATAAACAAAAAATAAATATCTTGGTCGAGGAAGATGGTAGAATTTAAAAAAAAAAATTATTGCTTTTATTTTATATAAATAATGCAAATTTGGTTTCATTGTCATGCTTTATAAGGAAATGAATTCTAGAAAAAAAAAAAAACAATACCAGTTTATTTGTTTTTCAATAAACTATACAAGCCTCAAGTAGAGAGGTGAGTGGACTGAGCAACCAGCCTGGTAGGCGTAGCTCATTCCTTACCATTAAAAAATATTGGGCTCCTACTAGACCCATATCTATCATCCTAAGCCCAGACCCATATCCATACCTGCATACATCATACCTAGCCCACAGAGATAAAAAAAAAAAATAGCTTTTCTTAAATGTTCATGAATGTTTTTTAATCCTCTTATTTTCTATAAAAACATTTTAGTCCATAAGAAGTTTAGGATTTATTTTATTTTATAAAACACATACAAAAGAGAGGTTTGGTGTTCATAAACATGACATGTAATATTGCTGTTAGTTATATAAAGGGACCTCGGTACAACAAACAAAACTGAATGTTTTAACATCTATTTGATTTATATAATTCAAAATTATTCTATAAATAATTTATTTCAAAATTATATTATTTAATCAAACTAAGTAGAAGATGAGCTTCATTTTCAAGCCATGTAAATTTACACTTCTGCTAGCAATCAATTAACCAAGATTTAGTTTAATTATATTATTCTCTAAGAATAATTTGACTTCCAATTAAAAACATCAATTATTGATTAAGAAATTAAAAATATTTAATGTAGAAACCCATTCAATTAATTGTTGATGAATGATGATGTCACATGATAACCCATAGCACGGATTCAATTCAATTGCACAAATTCTGCAGCTCAGTCACCCACAATTCAAATACTACAAAAAACTCCAGCAAATTACGATACTGCAAACACTAGAAGACATCACCAAGCACCATTCATGAAAATGACCAAAGGTATATATCATCAATAAGATTTGAGGGTGAGCTGTAATTTTAATGCCAGGAGAAAACAGAGGAAGCACCTGACTATGAGAACAGACCGGAGAATAGACAATGGCAGGAACCAAACGAAGCCAAAACCCAAAAGATACAAGAGGAGCCAGCAGCTGCCTGTGTAACACCAGGGATGAGGGAACAGCATTTCTATGAAGAAATCAAGAGCCAAAAAGCAGCGGCACCGTGCAACACCAAAAGGCTAGAAGGCGGCAACAAAGCCATAGAACACCAATGAAGGTCAAAACACAAATATTGTAGGCAAGCAGTTTCACCAATGAAGTTCAATACAACAGCTGCACCAATAGATTGAAAGAAAAGAACGGAAGGAGGATGGGGGTTCATGGGGAGGAAGCAAGAAGAGAGGGGAGAGAGGAGAGGACACAGTGCTGAGAAGAGACAGAAATTATCTCTCGTTTGATGGGTCACTCTGAAATCGCTCTCGCATACCATTCTTTATAATAGCTTTTCTTCGGCTACAGTAAGTTATCTGCTGCTATTATAGATGAACATCAGACAATCGCTTGCTGAAATTGAGTAAAGATGCCGCTGACAAATTAAAGCAGTAACTGCAGAACTAGAACTCGTCCCTTGAAATGTAAACTTCACATCTGCTACGTTAACAGACTCTCTAAAAAACTATTAATCAAGCTAGTGCCCTTTGCAAAATGCATGCTGACACAAATAAGTATGAAATCACATCACTGTACTCCAAATTAAACACCATAAGCAACACAGCTAACATTATAAATCTCCACCCTTAATGGGGCATTCTTCTACTACAAAACACACAAACCTAATAAAATCTAAGATTCTAAAATTTTAACACTAACCAACAACTCTACATTCACTTAATTATCACTATCACTGTTGTTAACATTATTGCTAGCATTAATATTGTTACCAGTATGATGACGATGGTATTGATGATGGTAATGATTACTGGTAGCATTCCCTCCCCTTCTCGCGTTCTTCAACTTCGAAATCCCCATCTGTGTCTGCATAAAAAACTGCATCCTTTGCAACTCCAACTCTTTCACGAACTCCATCCTCGTCTTCTCCATCTCCACCACTTGCTGCAACTTGGCACTCTCAGCTTGCTCATAGGCTTCCCCAAACTTCACCATTGCTTGCGTCAACATCCTGATCGAATTCCCCCACCCTCCTCTTTTTTCCTTCCCCACTTTCCCCCTCACTTCCCTCTCCACCACCACTCTCCTCTTCTTCATCGGCGGAAAACTATCATCCGATTCCGCACCCCCCTCCTCTTCCTCACCCTCCTCCTCATCATCCTCATCCTCCTCGTGTTTCAGAATCCGAATTTTCACATTCTGATTCCGAAAATGATACTGATTCACACCACCCCTCCTACTACCACTACGAACCCTAGTAGGAATTTTACTACCCACATTACCATTTCCAACAACGGGAATCCTCGCTGTGGAGCCAATTAATCTATCCAAAGGATCAAAAAAAGGCCAACCACTCGGCCCTCCACCTGAAGCAATTTTAGCTTTTTCCAATTTATACTTTTTCTTCACGGTATCAATTCTATTCTTACATTGAATATCAGTTTTCGAAGACTTAGAATAATCCTCTCTACTACTTACAATTTCCGCTACCTCCTTCCAGTGCTTCTGCTTCAAATTCCCTCTGCTTAGCTCTAAGTACCTTTCTCCCCAGGCGTCGATCAACACTGCCGTTGCTCCTTCGCTCCAGCAGTCCTCTCTTCCTCCTCCTCCGCCTCCGCCTCCGTTCACTTTCGGCTTCGTCGGCAAAACAAGTGCTAAGCGGTTCTTGTTGTTCTGTTGCGGTGGCGGTGGTGCCGGCTGTGGATGCACGGCGGCGGGAGCAGATACGATGATTCTTCCGTTCGGTGGTGGTGGTGACGGTGAGGAATATTCGGTGGTGTTTGAGTGTGACTGTATCTCATCGTCGTCTTCCATGATCGGCGGTCGATGAAATAACAATCAGATCTGATTTTGATGATTCTGATGAGAGAGGGCAGGGGGTGGTTTTTTTTTTTTTAAGGTGTTGGGTTTTTTATGGTTGACGGGAAAGAAACGGTGACGGTAAAGATGAGACAAGTGATGGGAGAGGAACGGAAGGGAAAGGATGAGGTGGAGGAATGTGATTGGTGGGGGCTATATTCCGTCACCGGCAAGGATGGAAGGTGGACTGGGAATTGTGTTGCCGGCTTGCTAGGTGAAAGCACGTGTATGTGAGTGACTACTATGTTGATAAAAATCATGTTTGGTCCCTATATTTTAATATTTCATCAAATCAACTTCTATACTCTCTTGTTTTGTCAGTTTGAACATTCCGAAGAATTTACAGGTGATCAAGAGTCTCTCTCCTAAATCAACATGGATGTTATCAGAGTGGTTTGGAACTGCTCCCAAAAAACCAAATTATTAGGTTATTGGATAAACTCACATATTATCAAGCTAATTATTTTTTAAAAACATCTTTCATTTTCAAAAAATGTACTTCATTTTGATCAAATAAATTTGAACTTCAAATTTCCAATTTCCTTAATATTGATTCAACAAGTTTGAACTGGGCTTATTTGGCAACGAGAACATAAATCAACCCAATTGATCAACTAGGTTTTGACTTTATCAATATTATTTTTTAATTTTACAATTATATCATGTTCTGAAAAAAAATATATATATTTTTTAATTTTAAATTTACTTTATTAATTGTATTAATATCCAAAATAAAATTAAAAATTAAAATATATATATTTTAATACATTCCTAAATAAAAAAATATTTTTAATTGTATTAATATTAAAAATAAAAATAAAAAATAAATATTTTAATACATTTCTAAATAAAAAAAATATTTTAAAAAACAAAAAGAGTCTTAAAACCACCCAAACCGTAGCTCAAGTTTTTCAAATTAATCTGGTACTTTGATTCATATTCATGAGAAATTAAAGATAAAATGAGAAGTAAATATAAATACAAAGATTTTTTAAAAAAAAAAAACTTAAGGTATTGGAAACCAAAAACTCCTCCTAACAAAAACTAATAAACTATAGGAACTTCAAATGTGCTCACACGACACAGCCCACTAACCATAGCAGTCTCCACGTGCAAATTGGTCTCAAGTTTTCGATTAAACTCGATATAACCTGTTGCTCCTTTTTCCTTTCCTTTTCACAGTTTTGTCACGGCATACATAGTTTATAACTTGCTACAACCATCATGGCATTCGTTCCTTCTCAGTGTAGCTCTTAGCTCTTAGCCCTTTGCTTCAATAATAATAAAAAAAAAATGGTCATTTCCTGGCTAGTCTACCCCTCGCATTGCCCCCTATCAACAAGTTTGCTTCTCTTCCAGCATGAACAATGGTTAAATGCTTCCATACACTGAGACAAAATTACTCTATCCTCATCCATCACTTCTTACCATGGTAACTCCTAAACTACCTGAAAGGTGAAAACAGGAAAATATCAGAAAAGAGGCGACAACGAGCAATGGCCCTATTATGTCCCAAGAAAGTTGAAGTTATTGGTATTTGCAACCACTTGCTAAGCATTATAAGTTATCATAATTTAACATAATTGCAACAAAAGAGAAACAAAGAAGTTGAGTTTTAAGTGGTCATGAGATACCCTCATGTGGACACTATGGATACAGCTTATGTTCCGTAATGGAATCGCAATGTATATACAACACAAGGGCAGGCATTACCCAAACATTTATCCTTTTGCGATGCATAATTTGTGAAAAGCAATCTGAATTGAGATCAGCCACGGTAGATGAGAGAAATGAAAACAACTTCAGCAACAGTGCGGGGGGAGGGGGCAGCAAATTCATACAGAGAAAGACAAGAAATAACTGAGAGGGAATTGAGATGATGAGAAATGTCATTCTAGCAACTAACAGATTCCATTTCCATTTGTTCAGTGAAAGACCACAAGAAAGACAGCATGATTTGTGCTTCAGATAGCAAACTTTCTTCATGGTGAAAATCTGTATGTACTTGGCAAACTCTATTCTTCCATTAACAAAGCAACATGAATGAGGAAACTTACAGATAATATTGTAAACAAAAGTGACTTGAGCTCAATTTCCCAAAGCAACCCTTCTTCGCACCACCAAATCATCGGCGGAGTAATAATCTGCAATGAGTCGGTACATGTATGATGGATTGTGCCCTCCACTGTGAAGTAATTAGAAATTAACAGCGGTTAGAATTGCATGAGATGAAAATATAAATAATTTAAGATTTGGAAGTTGGAACTTGACATAATTATATCAAATCCATCTGATTTGGCACCAGAGACCTAACACTGTTTAGTGGAATAAGTATTATTCTAATCAATGATTTGCATCAGTGGTTAACATTAAAAGATGTCCTCAAAAGTACTAGAACTTACGTGTCAGTGATAAACAGACTAACAAGCTTTGGTGGCACATAATCAAATGCTGGATTGACAACATGAAGAAGAGGAGAGCCCGTGCCGCTCCCAAAATCTAAGCAATCTGAGAATTCTCCAAAATCCAGAAGCTCGGATGGAGATCTCAATTCATTTAGTAAGACCTCAGGATTGTGAGGGTACAAGGGACACAGCTGCCATCCAAGAAAAACAGCCAAGTGTACGAAGGATTTAAGCAAGAATCAGAACAGTATTTAAAATTCAAAGTCTACCATCACAAAAGTCATTAACATTATCCAAGTCGTTTTACTGACTGTATAATTAGCAAGGCCACAAAATCAGAGACAAAACACACAAGGATTAACTATTGACACCATCCAGTTACAATTAAACAAAGAAATTCCATATTTGTTTTTCTTCATTTGTCTTCGTGTTTGGATTCATAAAAAATTTCTGTCCTCCCTGGGCATTTTCATCCCTGTTATGTGTACTAGATTTCTATAAATTAAACATTAGAAAAAAAAATCTAGAAATCAATATAATAAACAATGATCTGAGTTCAGAAGAACGCAACAAGTTAGAAAAAGACAAAATGTTAAGATTTTAGGAGCACCAAAGGTGGGACTTATTTTTTATAACTTGCAATTCTTATGCTTGTAGTTCAATCAAATTATAGCCTATTTGGGTTTCATTAGGTCAGTATGAGCTGGCACCTGGCCCTGCAACAAACACCAACACTAACAGAAAAAAGATGCAGAGAAGGAAATGACAAACATCTTCTAGGCCACAGAAGAGACATTCCATTTATTGCTATATAGTTGCCATTATTTTCCGTCACAAGTTAAGCAGTATGACAGCAGCATGCCATTCAATAGCAAAAACAGAGCAAGCAATTCAAATATGGCAGTTTGTTTACTTGCTCACTACCAAAACTCTAGGGCAAAGAGGGATATTATTGTGCTAAATTACCTTGTGACTGCCTGCAAGCACGACAAAAGGTACAGCATGCTTTTGAGCTGCAAGTGCAACCATATTCAGCCCAACAGGTACTATCACACCACCATTGGCCATTACAGCATGAGCTCCAACTATAACCTTCCATAACAAATTTAAGATGGATCAAAATAGTAAGCAGACCAATACCAAAAAAATAGACAAGAAAAGAAAAAAACTAAACTCTCTCATACCATGTTCACACGGGAAATCATGGCAAAAACTGCTGAGTCAGTAATCAAAGTGGTATGTAAACCTCTTGTGACCAGTTCTTTTGCAAGAAGATGCCCTTGATACCTAGTTGAATACCAATTGCCAATGAGAAAATTTGTATTTAACAAAGAGAAGACTAAAATCCAACCAGCTAAAAAAAGTTATTTTGCAATGTAACTAACATAAAGTGACTTGTACAAACCTTGGAGCACCCTCAGCAACAAATACCCGGAATGATCTTTTCTTCTCCTTTGCAGCATAAAGAAATTCTAACACTGTCTTTGAACTACCTAAAGTTAATATCACCTCACTGAAAAGATGTTTAATAATCGAATCAGTAAAACAAAGTGTCAAAAGCAATGGATTAATATAATAAGCAATTAAGAATCCATGCAATTGAGATGACTGATCTGAAACTTTACTTGAACCTAGGACTTTTTCTCTTTGACAGAAAACATTAGGACTGGAAAATATTGGAAAGATAACAAAAATTGAAAGATGCTATCACACCCACATTTGAAACTCCAATTGTCAGTTCAAAGATCACACTCCAACACTTAAGGCACAAAAAAGGAGCTCACTAGACAGTAAAAGTGATGCAATGACACCCAATTTAAAAATGGCTACCCCATTAGCCATAATAACCAGCAGATGAACTCAATTGGTGAATGAAGACATCCAAATATCCCATGATAACCCACAGTATAGACTCAATTGTCTCTAATTCTTTCGCTCAATCACCTCAACTCAAATACTACTAATTCGAGCAAAATCATTTTCATAATGCTAAATGCTAGGTGAAAACAAAAAGCACTATTCAGAATCAAACTAGATACACAACTGGTGAAATATGAGAGCCAATTATGGAATACAAGCTTGTCCATCGATGCTCGTGAATGAAACATGGTATGCATAGCGAAATTAGAGTGAAAACCATAATAAACTAAAGACCATCATATTGATTCTTGAATGTTAACCATAACTTTAGTGCCAGCAACCCAAAGCAAAGAAAAGGAGCTAATAGGGTAAAAAAATGAACTTGATGGCAAAAAATTACTTTTGATGAATATGTTCCACTGCTTGTTCAGCAATCTGTTCATGACAAGTGTTAATATCCTGAATAAGCTCGTTAACTGCTTCAATGACATCATGCTTCAACCTTCGAGTTCTTGAACTTTTATCAGCAGCTGTTATAGAAAAAATCTTTACATGTCAAGATACTCCTCGCACACACATGCACCCCACATGCCATGCCACAACAATCAGCCAAGTTTCAGCAAAAAATACTCGTTCAACCAAATCAAAATCTATCCAACTTCGAAGCATGTGGTAATCTGCCATATGATATGATGCAGTGATATAAAAACTCTGAACAACCATGAGAGACTTACATTTGCTTTTTCCTTCAGAATCACCTCCCGATGAATAAGTATGAGGAATAGCCACTGACTCAGGCATATCCTCCAGTAGGGTTTGCAAGGAAGGCGGACGCAAAGCATTTCTCGCAGCAGCAGCAACAGCAGCAGCTGATAGAACTGTATGCTCATCTCGCTCGCCATCATCATCATCGTCATCCCCATCACTTGCTGCTGATAAATTCAAACCCGAAATAGCAGCAGTCGTCAGAGAAAGATCCTCCTCCCTAATAATATGCAAAACGCGCCTCACAATATTACCCACAGCTAACTCTGCAAACAGCACATACAACCAACCAACAACACAAACATCAATGAAAACCACAAAACACGCCAATCCAGGACATAAACACTCAAATATAGTATCTATTTATTAAAGTAAATGAAATGCTTACCGACAGGATTGGCAGCAATCAGCTGCTCCCCAACAGCCCTCACAGCATCAATTAAAGCTCCAGCCTGATTCGTGTAAGGCACTCGCTGTTGCGAAATAACTGATCGTAACAGTTCAGCAGCCTGCCTCGCCGTCGCCTGCGAACCCTCAATCTTACTGCCAAATAACCAAACGAAACCAAAAGTAAGCATATAATCTCATTTTTACAAACAAAAAAAAATCACTCTATGCACGGTAGTATAACAATAATAAAAAAAATCACCGTTTTTTAAGCTTGATAAGAAAATCATTGACAAGAGCTTGCACGTCCGGCATGATTTTCCTCTGCAAAAAAATATGTTGTGGTTTTCAATATTTTTTTGCGAAATTGAAAAAACGCGATAGTATTTTAGAAGCTAATATTTCTTCGCATTTCTACAGTTTCCTCGGCAATCAAGCAGAGTAAAAAAGAAAATAAATAAATAGAAAAACTGCTAGTGATTAAAAAATCAACAAATTTCACCTGAAATGAAATTTAAGATAAAATTAGGAAAAAATAAGGAGATAAAGATAAATCAGAGAGAGAGAGACTATAGAAATACCTAGAGCGGAGATCGAAGAAGCATGCGAACGCGAACGAGAGAGGAGAGAAGAGGTTTTTGCTTATGCGAGCGAGCGAGAGTTTTAAGAGCTTCACAGTGAAGCTTTTTTTTTAGCATTTTTTTTTACAACGGAGAAAGGAAATGGTTTCTTTTTTCGACCCGGTATGGATGAAATGGATAGCAATACGGGTTGCGACAACGGGGACTATTTTTAGGCAAGCCTTGTAAGAGTACTCCAGATATAAGGGTGGTCTTGACTGAGTCCTTGAAGAGTTTTTGTATTCAATTGGGTCCTTAAAGTGTTGCGAAATTAGAAATTAAAGTCTCCATCTATGCTCTTTGCAAATTATGAGAAAGTGTGTGAGGGTGGATGGAATCCGTTAACGGAAATAGATGGCGATACTTGATTGAAGATTTATTGAGAGTTTAGGAATCTAATTGGGAGAGTAATATTTTTAACTCGATTTGGACTGGGTGGGGTTTGTTTTTTTTTTCTATCTTAATGACTGTTTTGACGTGTTAATTACTGCAAATTCTTCTATGATTTTTTTAAATAGATGTACTTAATTTCTTTTTTTTTAATTTGAATAAATTAATTTTTATATTTTTTTTACAATAAAATGATTTGTTAGATTTTGTTAAATATATACTAACATAGGTATTAATTGATATAAGATATGCTAATATGTATGTCAAATGCTTATGAACTTTCATTTTATTTTTAATTTGTGTTTTTTTTTTTTGTATTGCTTGGGTGTATGCATTTTTATTTTTCTATTTGAGTATATATAATATCAGCGATGATAATTAATGATACACAGCTATTTTTTGTTTATCTTTATTGATAAAATTTCTCTATTATTAGTGATTAATTACATTAGTAGACGCAGCTATTTGTTGTTTATCTTTATTGATCAAATATCTCTATTATTAGTGATTAATTACATTAGTAAAGTAGTTCAATGATGTTATATGATTTTAGGTAAAAGGTGCTTTTTTTAATTATTGTTATCTCATCGTGTTCAATTAACTCGACTAAAAAAATATTTAGAAATGTGTTTAAAATTGTTCTTAAGTTTTTTAAAAATACATTTAATATAAACAAAATATTAAATTAATATTTTTTTAGTATATTCAAGTGATTTTAAAGTACTGATATTAATAATAAAAAAATTCAAATAAAAAATTTATTTCATGCACTTTTAAATAAAAAAAATTTTAAAAACATTATACATCACATTAATCTCAAACACACAATAAAAATAAACAACATGGTTCTATAATTTAAAAAAAAAAAACAAGAAGCAACATAAATAATTATCTAACAGCTGTTAAAAAAATTTATTTGGTATTGGGATTAATTAATACCTTAAATTTAATTATAGTGCCGAACAAACTATTTTTTTTTCCTTTAAGATTCAGCCTTATTTGTTGACATAAACATATTTATCACCACCATTAACTACTAGGAAACTAGTGTCAAACCGAAAAAAAAAGTATTTATGTTATATTTGTATTTAAAATATATAAACACCCAGAAAAAAACAAGAATTTACATAAATGGAATTGTCTCCTACTAAGAAATTCACCATTAACAACTGCACGAAGAATTTTACGTTGCAAACTAGAATAGTATTGATATATTGGATTAAAATTATAGTTAAAATTAAAGTTGAATAAAAAATAGTTTAATGTGTTTAGTTAAATATATTTTTAAAATTAATATTATAAAATAATTAATATATATATATATTAATATTAATAGTTTTTAATTTAAATATTGTAGATTTAACTACTATATATTATTACATCATTAAATAAATAATACTTTATATCAAATATTTTTTATTATTCAATTAACTTATATATAATTCTATCACGTATGAAATTCATCTGATAAAGACTATAGTTTTTATGGTTTTTTGAGCGTGCAACAAAATCAGGTAAAACATCATCAGAAATAAAATTGGAATTGCGATCAAAATCCACAAATGTTATGTCATCATGTGATATTCTTTTAATTTATGTAATGTTATTAAATAATATCAAACACTAGTTTTTCGAGTAAAATACAATTTAAAAAAAATTACTAGGTTGGACACGGTCCAACGAATAGTAGAGACATTATTCACGTGAACAGTGCCATGTAGTTAGAATCATGGTACTGTTTACGTGAACAGTGCCTAGGTGAATTATTCACCTGGCAGACATGAGAATCAACTCTCAGTTGTTGTGTGCAAACCGACAGTTTCAACCCAAAATATATGGGTCTCACACAAAACAGTTAAGTGCTTTTTTTCATTACCAAACATGATATTTACATGGTTGGCTTTAAAAGCTAAAACTACCGCGTAAACAAACACCTTCAAAGAGTCATGCTATCGCCGCTCCAAATCTAGTCATCTTTTTTAAGACGAGAACTACAAACTAGGAAAAAAAAACCAATTCATCAAGTAATAATATTTTAAAAAATAACTATGGTATAACTTAACTGATCAGGTTCTGGATTTACTTTCTAAAGGTCACCAGTTTGAGTTATATAAATTTCATGATCACTGGAGGCTCATAGTCATTAACTTCAGGACCCGTAAGATTAGTCGATGTATATACAAATTAGCCTGAACATTTACGTTAATAAATAAAATAAAATACTATTCAAACAAAAAATTAACACCATTAGTTCATTATCATGTAGAAAAGATAATCACCGAAGTGTTATCCAGGAATATAATTAATTATAGCATCTCCTCTTCTACAGAATCAATTTGTATTTGATTTCAGGCCTTCATCGCCATTTAAGGGAAACAACTTCTCTTCAGCAATGTTTTTTTTTTTTTTTTGTAACACCATATAACAAAAATTTACCCACATTATAATTTACACACACACACACACACACACCCCAGAAAAGCACAAGAATTACACCTATGAATTTGTTTTTTACCAGGAAATTTCCACTGAAAAACGCGTGAAGAGTTTAATATTAAAACAAGGCTTGAGTTTCAACATTTCAAATTGAATCTTAAATAATTAAAGAAAAAAAAAAAGGACTGAGGAAATGTTGCCTCGTGTGAGAGCACACTCCATGGAAGGCAAAACATCACGTAGCTGCTGCTTCAAATGGCCCCATTCTGGTTGGTTTAAATTATAGAGTGCATATGATTATGATCTCGAAACTGTGCATAACATGGTGATGGTGATGATTATCATGAACTTAATAATAGTTTGCTTGCATGAACAGTTAAAAGTATTTAAATAATTTTTATAATAATTAAGTTGTACTATATATATTCATTTAGTGTTTCATCACAATCATGTGCTTTGACGCGTGGACCACCAGTTATTCTAGCTACCAGAATTATTTCCACCACGATATTAAAACAGCATTGTATAGAACATTATAGCAAATTGAATTAGCTATGGAAAGTTATAGTTACCATTAAACAATAAAATTGTGAAAATAAAAGATTCAAAGTATACAGTTTTGGCGGGGCTGTTTAGGAGTATGGTTGCGGTTGTTTTTTAAAGTGTTTTTCGTGCTAAAATGCATCAAAATAATATTTTTTTATTTTTAAAAAATTATTTTTGAAATTATCATATTAAAACGATTTAAAATACAAAAAAATTAATTATTAATAAAAAAATTAATTTTTTATGAAACACAGTTTTCCCAAACGTTATCATATATCAAGAGCAAGGTCCTCATGTTCATGTGATTTATCATATTTTGATAAAATGATTTAACGAAACCTAATAAATCATTTTAATATATATAAGTTTGCAAATTTCGTGCGATAAAATATATTTTTATATTCTGATAAATACAAAATGATACATTTATTGAATCAACACATGGCACGCAGACATGTACACTTGATGCGAGTGTATTAAATTTTTTATAACCTGGTATATTTATTTTTATACTATAAGTATCTTTATTTTTTTATTTAAATATATGTAATTACTAAAATCTCAATTCACGCATTAACCATCATACAACTACCATGGTTTTATTTTCACGGATGAGTCTTGAACCACCACATTTATTTTATAAGTCAAAGTCAACTTGCATCAATCATCTCGGTTTAAAAAACTGTGATTTTATTTTAAAAAAAATCTTAGAGTTTACCTAACTACTTTCAATTCGAATCTCAACGGGTCGATAAGATTTCAATCAGATAAAAATATTTTTTTAGTTTAATTTAAAACAACATATATTATATTTGAATCACAAATTACTTGAGTTATCCCGTATAAGTTAAGGTCGTGTTTATTATTTTTTTGTTTAAAATAATTTTTTTATATATTTTTAAATCGTTTTGATATTCTGATCTAAAACATAATTTTAAAAACATAAAAATATATCATTTATAGATTTTTAAATAAAATATATTTTAAATTATAAATGCTATCATAATTCAACACAAGTAATGTTGTTGAACCTCATGGCCTATTTACTCATATCTTACGACTTTCCAGCCATGCAGGAGTCAAGGGAGCAAAGAGAAGACTTCAAGAGGGTAAAAGTGAGGAACTATTTTTTTTTATGGGATATAAAAGTTACGAAGTGTAATGATAATGATAACTTCATCCTTTCACGATGGTGATATCTGGTGTAGCATTGAAGATGATAATTAATAATGATTGACTTTCTTTGTCTCGTGACTTTTTCACGCAAGTCAATCCTTCTCATCATTTATTCGCGCTGTTCATGCAAATTGTACGTTGCTTGGTTTCTAGCATTTCAATGAATATTTGTTTAAATTGTAATTCTCTGCCTCTAGTTTAATCTATTCCAGTGATAAAATACATTTTATAGTAGTAATGATTACTTTTAAAAATATATATTTTTAAAAAATATTAAAATATATTTTTATTTTTTAAATTTATTTTTAATTGTTGCATCTAATAATCGAAAAAAAATAATAAAAAACATCACCTATAACTCATCTAGAAGCAAATCACCCTTGATATTGGGTGGTTCAATCGTTTGGAGGAGGGAAATAAATTGGAAAAACTACAGCTTGATCTCTATAGTTTCATCATTGTTTGATTTACAGTCTTTTAGAATCTATCAATACAATCCTTATAGTTTTCTAAAAGTTTCAATTTTACCCCTAATGATTAAATACATACCGAATCCTAATTACGAGTCCCCCTTTAAAGTTTTTCAGTTTCTATATTTCAAATTAATTTGACGAGAAATGATAGATTATCGAAGAATAAGAGAGAGTATAAGAAATAAATGATGTTTTATTTCCTAGATAATACAGGGGTAATATTGAAAAAATTTAAACTATAGATATTGAGTTGGAACATCAATGAATACATGTAGACGTCAATGTAGTTAAACCTGGATTTAAATCTTGTCTAGCATTCCAATTGGAAGAGCGTGAAGCTACGCGCACGGACTCAAGCGTTGGAGATCTGTTGTCAGCTGAACAGCAGGGCCACGAAACACTATTATTGCCGTTCACAGTATTCCCGGCCCTTTGCCTCCCTCTCTCTACAGTTTACATGAAGCCTTTCCAATTTAAAATTTCAAAAAAAGAAAAGGAAATTCAAACTTTCCATGGCTAGATATTTTTTTTAAAAATGGTTATTTACTGATAAGTAATAATATCTGGTATAAATATCAATAAACCTGGATCTAAACTTTATTCAAATCCAGAACTATATATATATATATATATAATTTTTAAATTCAACAGTGTTTTTTAGTGTAGAGCTGCAATATTTTTTTGATAGGTTTTAGTTTATTTTGATAAAATTGATTTATGAATATCTATTACATTCCAAATCTTTAAAATCCTTCCTTGATTTTACTAAAAACTAAAATTAGTTAGAGATCTAAGCTGTATATTAGACAGGTTTATTTTTCTAGTTTACAACTTGTTTGGTGTTGTGTTAGTTATTGTTTTTTAAAATATTTTTTATTTAAAAAATATATTGTTATTAAACTTGGATTGGCCGGCTGGTCGACCTGGTGGCTGGACCGGTCTGGATTTAATAAAAGACGGGCTGTGACAACAGCCTGGCCAAACCCAAACAACCCGACCAAGGGTTAGTTTAAAAATATATTTACACTTTTCTTTATTTGTTTTTCATATTTCAAGGGAAAAGCCAAATAAAATGTTAAAATGCCTTTTCTTTCCCACAAATGCTATTCCTATATATCTCTCTGGTGTCTACCTGTTTCTTCAATACATTTTTTGAAAATATATTGAAAGAATATGTTTTTTATTTTTTAAAATTTATTTTTTATGTTAGTGTATCAAAATGACTGAAAACATAAAAAAAAATAATTATTTTAAAAAACACTATTGAAACACAAAAACAAATTAGCTCGTAGCAGATGACTTATCTAAATCTCAAATCTCAATATCAAATTATTCAAGAAAAAAATAAAAATCTTAATAAAAAAACTAAAGAAACAAAAAACTAAAGAAACAAAAATCAAAGACAACCAAAAAGGCATTTGAGGTAGAAGTATTTGATATTATAATAGTTTTTGTTATTACATTTAAAAAAAACATGTTTATAAAATATATAAATTATAAATTTTATTGGATTCAAATCTTTACTGTGATTTAAAGTGAAAAATATATTTAAATAATGACAATTAAACATTAAAAACAATCACCATGTTACAATGTTAAATCAAGTATTTGTTTGGATGAGAGGCGTGATGATTTTTTTTCAAACATACAATCTCTTTAAAGTACATACTGCACCTTTTAAATAAATACATATTTTTCATTAAAAAAACTATGAAATAAAAAATAACTTACATAATTTTAAGTTTTTAACTTATATTAAAAATGTTCACAACGATTACTATTCTCTCCTGATTAATCGAATCCAGTAATGTCCCATCCATGAAAAAAAATTAATTTTTATTTTCTGTTTCGTTTGCAAATATTACTCGACCATACCATGCTTCCTATAGTGTAACACGTGCTCTAATTTAATCGACCAATTAGAGTCGTAAATTATTATTATAAATGCTATAATTTTTTCATACCACTTCAATCCACGTTCACATCACTACTATTAAACTTTATTTATATGATAGATTAAACTGATGACACGCAAATCTTAATTTTTAACTTGGTTTAGGTTTGAAATTTAAAGGCCAAGTTTATCCAATATAACAAGATTGATATAATAGATCAACTATGATTAGAATTTTAATTTTTTAATTTTTTTATAATAATTTTTTTAAATAAAAAACATTATTTTAGATTAATTCGAGTTAATTATAACTCAAATTAAATTTAATAATTTTATTTTTTTAAATAAATCCCCAACGGTTTTTTCATGCATTAATAGCTTATGAAAAATCTACCCATCAATAAAAAAAACTTAAAAATAAGTTTTTGTGTCATTAAATCTTGAATTTATTGTAAAATTAATTAATAAATTATATTAATCTAATAACTTATGTGTTTTCTTAAAAAATATTTTTTATTATTTTTTTAATATTCTAGCATTGTCTTTTCACAATTTGAATTCAAAATATATTAATTTTTATTCTATACTCTCATAAAAATATAATATAAGCTCCACTTTTAAAGTTCAGCAATTTTCTATAATTGTAGAGAGTCACGACCATAAAACGCAAGAAAGAGACAACACTCAGGTGTAAAGGACCCACAAACTTAACCTTTCCTTTTTGTATTTTCTCGAGAAATTTCTCTCTCCTTACCCCCTGTCTCTCTCCCTCTCTACACGCTCCCCTCTCTCACCGGCTTTAATTTGAAAATTCTCTCTTCATTTCCATCTCTGTATATTTAGGCGCATTCCGTGCATTTATTGCCTTTTATCTTTCAATAGAGGGTTCCCCCCCTTATCTCTGGATCTCTTTTAAAGGGCTACTCGGATCTTGAATGGTCTCTTTAGTGGGGTTTCGATTGCAACCAAACTGTGCCAAGGTAACATCTTTTTTCTAAGTTAAACTAGTTTTTGAGCATGTTATTCGATTTCCTATCTGGGTTTTGATTTTTTTGTTGATTGATTTGGTTTTTTTAGTATTTGGAGTCATAAAGTCTGCTTCTTTTTTGATGTCAAAGCTCTTTTTGGAATATTCTAGATCTATTTTTTTCCTTTAGATTTGCATGTGTTTTTTTTTTCGATTTTTATTTGGCATTTGATGATTCTTCCTTTTGTTTTATTTGATCTACTCAGTGGTTATGATGTAGTCTTGAGGATGTATACTGTATATCTCTTATGTCAAGTACAGTTCTTGCTTGAGTGGATATTATTTTTCAGTCTCCTTTTATAGTTCTCTACTTGACAAAGTTTTTACTGGAAATGGTCTTGCTGTGGTGATTTTTTTTTGTCCGGTATGTAATGCTGGGAGCGTGATTAGAAACTTATGGTGTCACACTGCGTTAATGATTGTAATGTGGTAATTCCGGTGTGTAAACCTGATGTGGCTTTTTTCAAATGCATGCATTCGTGTTGTATATATGATGACTAGTTAGGTTACGGGGAATAAATTCCTTAATTTGGGAAGGTGAGAATAACTGCGTAATTTGTGTTGTACATCTTCAATTCCATGCTCTTTATGGTCTATAAGGGCGTTTCTTTAGATTCGCATGAGTAGATGAATCATATGATGACTGGTTAGGTTATGAGCCTTATTTTTGGGAGATATGTTGCCATTTCTGTGATCTTTATAAAGGGTCTCACTTGGTTGCTTTGAGTGAGTGAACTGATTGATCTTTATAATTTGTCTTGCTCATCACCTGTCATGAATTGCTCGTTTTTCCTGTGTTAATTGTGGTACATATTGTTGCCTTCTATTCCTAACTTTTTATTTAATGATTTTGATAGATCGAGGAGCCATAAATTGTCAATACACTGAAAGAATTAAGTGAAGGAGATAAAGGACAGAACAAGATTTGGTGGCAAGACTAAGAGTTTCTTGTCAGTGGAAGTGTATGCTAGTTCCTGTTAAAAGCCAGTTTTTTTTTTTTTTATATATATATTTTTTCAGTGACATTAATTTACTTCAACATGAGCACTGATGTTGTTATGACTGGTAGAATATCTTCTAATATGTGCTTGATATGTATTTAGATTTGACCTAGACTTAACAAAAATAAATAACCGATCATAATAGTAAATGAGTTTGCTAACTGGTATAACACTAAGCTGTCTGTTTCTTCATAAAACTTGTTGGTTCTGCCGATGCCGGGCAATTTCTTTTCCTTGCTGTTTTCTTAATTGCTTTTCATTATTTCTCTTGTTTGTCTTAGAAAGTTAATGCATGAATTGGACTTCTTAGTTGGGATAATTAAAGTAACAAACCTTCCTTTTAGGGTCTACAATCTGCTACTCTTGATTCGTTTTTAAATACAATTAACTTTTGTGTCTTCCATATCTGAACGTGGGATTCATTGAAATATAAATTTTACCATATTCCTTAAATTATCCACCTTTTAAGTTATGAACTAAATTGGACACGGGGAAAATGAAAATGCTTTTAATTTTTCCAGGGAAATGCTTTTAAATTATCCACCTATGGTATTGTTGTTGGGACATTAATGTCATGAAATTGAGTAAATTGTTATATGTTGATCTGTAAGTAGAAGCCTGTAAATTAATAACAGTCCTGAGTATCTTTCATAAATGAAAGTTTTTGTCAAATTCTGGCTTCCCTTATCAAATATCTTTTAAAATAGATATACAAAAAGCTAACTGTGGTTACATCCATGTAAATAATATATTTTTTCCCACTTTGCATCAATGTGATATGTTTAACATACTGATGTAATCAGGTTCCTCATTTTTGTGTTTTTCTTCTGGCGTGTCTGCTTCGGGAGTCAGGGGAAGATTTTTCTTTTCTTTTCTTTCTTTTTAGGGAAAACACTCCTTGTGGAATTTGCCATTTTGACTTGATTGATTTATTGTCAACATGGATGTCAAACTTGTCTCCTTCCTTTCATACATGTCATTTTTGCTTGAGTATAATTAATAATGTTAGCATTTGTGGAGTTGGAAACTGACTTCTTGTTTGTTTTTTCTCATAGGTTGACCATACTACCATGGCATCAAGCAATCTGTTTTTTGATGACATCCGAAATAAACCTGAGGTTATTGATCCTCCTCAAAATGAAGACTTGACAGATATTGGTGAAAGTGTAAATGATCCTGCTCAGACAGCTCTAAAACCTAACGTGACTGTGTCTAGCAGTGTTCGTGAATTACTGGAGTGTCCTGTGTGCTTAAATGCCATGTATCCTCCAATTCACCAGGTTTGTTTTATGCCTTTCCCCCCCATTCTTGATAACCTAATGAGATTCTATTCCTGTGGAATTCTTATAAGGCTTCTACTTTTTGATATCCTTCCTCCGGTTAATAATTCCAGCTTGCATGTTGGTCATCTCATTGGTGTTCTCTTTTGTTGCAGTGTTCAAATGGTCACACATTATGTTCTGGTTGCAAGCCCAGGGTTCAAAACCGATGCCCCACTTGCAGGCACGAACTCGGCAACATTAGATGTCTTGCACTAGAGAAAGTTGCTGCATCTCTTGAACTTCCATGTAAATATCAGAGTTTTGGGTGCATAGGCATATACCCTTATTACAGCAAGCTAAAACATGAATCCCAATGTGTTTTTAGACCATATAACTGCCCATATGCTGGATCAGAATGCACAGTTATTGGTGATATTCCTTATCTGGTGGCCCATTTGAAAGATGATCACAAAGTTGACATGCATAATGGCAGTACTTTCAATCACAGATATGTCAAATCAAATCCACACGAAGTTGAGAATGCAACATGGATGCTGACGGTATTGTTTTGCTTTATCCTTGTTTCTATTCTGGTTTTCGTCCTTTCCTTAATCCTTAGCAAAGAAGGGTTTTCTTATTTATATGTTGAATGTGTGTGGATACAATTATCTGCATAGTTCCCTTTAAATGCCATATTTGTGAAAATTGGACATCTCTCAATTAACAATCCTTGTCCACGTGTTGAAAATGTATTATGGATGCTGACGGTATTGTTTTGCTTTATCCTTGTTTCTATTCTGTTTTTTGTCCTTTCCTTAATCCTTAGCAAAGAAGGGTTTTCGTATTTATATGTAGAATGTGTGTGGATACAATCATCTGCACAGTACCATATTTGTGAAAATTGGACACCTTTCAATTAGCGATCCTTGTGAACAAAAATGTTCCTTTTGTAGTAGCTAAAAGGGACCTGTCATCAAAGTTTGACGTGGCATTCTAGGTTATTGTTGGGTTGAACTTTTGTTGTTTGATTCTATTGCAGAAACTTACTTTTGGACATGTAAAAGATTGCTCACTATTTTCTCCCCTGATTTTTAGGTCTTTAGCTGCTTTGGTCAGTATTTTTGTCTACATTTTGAAGCATTCCAGCTTGGGATGGCCCCTGTCTACATAGCATTCCTACGGTTTATGGGGGATGACAATGAGGCAAAGAACTATAGTTACAGCCTTGAAGTGGGTGGTGGTGGGAGGAAGATGATATGGCAAGGGGTACCAAGGAGCATAAGGGATAGCCACCGAAAGGTTCGAGACAGTTTTGATGGTCTGATCATTCAACGCAACATGGCCCTTTTCTTCTCTGGTGGAGATAGGAAGGAATTGAAGCTTAGGGTGACTGGTCGAATTTGGAAAGAACAGTGACAGGATATCCAATTTCTGTCACAACTTTCAATTTTAGTTAACCTTCACACCTAGTGACTGGTTTCTTCTTGTAGTCCCATGATCTTCTGCTCATGTATTGTTTTGAATTGTAGGAGGCAAACTCTCTTTGCTTGTCTAGCCATCAATACATGAGTGGGAGGCACGACTCTTGTCCCTGCAATTATAATATTTATCTATGTAGATTTAGATGTGCCACATTGCTCGCACGGACAATTAATGATTGATTGCATTGCTAGTAGATCCATGAACTTTGGCGGCATTTTAATTAACACTGACTTCTTGAAAACTGATTATTAGTCAGTGGCCATGTGAAAAGAGTGTCCAGGCATGCCCAATACTTGCAGAATGGCTGGGAGCTGTTTTGCTCAAGTTCTCTCTCGTGAGGGGGCATGGTAGGATACTGTGGTCTCCAGTCTCTTTTTGTGATACAAATATCTGTGAAGCTTATTCAACATTTGATGCTGTGAACACTGTTTTAGTACACCATGGTCAGATTCTGCTGCTCCATCCTTGTTAACTTAAATCAGCAAAAACTGAATTTGCCAACCTGAAGACAAGTGGGGATATGGTGCTGGGATAGAGGCAGCGCAAGCATTCAAGTGTACAAAAGCTGCATCTCGCTCAAAACAATGTCCTGCGTGATGGTAGCTTAATAGCATTACCTTTTTTTATCCCTCTGAAGTACATGGAGGCGGGAAAGGTCCTCCTTGCCCAAGAGGGCGTCAACCTGCCTGGTAAACCACGCAAGTCACGACCACTCGACCAAGGCCAGTCAATGGAGGTCGAAATTGTTGACCCAGTTGTTTATAGACCAAGGAGGAGACGACCAAGCTTCTTGGCTTCTTCATATTGGCCTTTCCACGTTTTGTCAGATTTGAAATTCAATCAGAATAACATTTAACTTGTTTAGGAAGATATTAGGTGCTGATAAGCCAACCATGAACTTTGTAACCACTAGTATACAAAATCCAAAAAGGGCTTAAAACCTTTTCGTCTTTTTTATTGGAAATATCGACACAGTTGAGAAATACTGAACCACATTTCATGAAATTTTAATTTTGTTAGTTTAAATTTAATTTTCTTATATATTTTTAAATTATTTGAATATATTAATGTTAAAAATAATTTTTAAAAAATAAAAAAATATTATTTTAATATATTTTTAAATAAAAAAATACTTTAAAAAACTCCAAACACCTCGAAATAAAACACTGGCAAAATTCAATCAAAACTTGGGCCGATCTGTTCATCAGCAAAAACCACATAAAAACAATATAAACCAAGGAAGTCAACCTAAATGCAATCTCATGTGCATTTTTCCAGGTATGCATCCCATCCTTGAAGACGGTATTCACGGGCTGCCTCTGCAGGATCTGCTGCCTTTATAATCCCACGTCCCACGATTATGATGTCACTGCCCCTATCGAAGATGACCTGAAACATCATTTATCCCACAATTATCAGAGCTATAATAATTCCCCTTTCAGTAAGAGTCTATAGCAAGTTTCAATAAAGCTAGCATATTACATACTTCACTAATGCATGCCAACGAAATAGACATAATGAAAATGCACCAATCCAGCAATTTATGAAGGAAACAAAAAACAGTGAAACAGTCATTTGAACGTACAGAATATGGTGTATTATACTGCTGGCCAAGCCCATCGCCACCAGTGACCATTTGAACTCCAGGTGTTGCCTGAATAAATGCTGGATTTACTGGTGCACCTGGCCATGAGGCTGGGTTTACCGAGATGAAGCCAATCACAAAATCAGAATGCTCTTCAGCAATTTTTACTGCCGCAGCAGTGTAATCTCCCTTAGCAAAGTTGCCGGCTGAACTCATTTCTGCAAGCAGCAAGAGGCCCCTCCCACGAGGCAAACCCTAAATAGAGTCCAAGAGTAAGCAAAAGTTAGATACTGCCAGGACTAATTCAGTAATATGATTCCAGATAAAAGTTGCGTGTGAGGCATACCTTCAATTTCAACCCGTCAACAATGCCAGGACCAGAAATAATGTGACAATTAACTATATCAGCCCAATCCAATATATGGAAGATACCCCTGCAAATAACAGAGCAAAGAAACCTCAGACTACTGTAAAGATACCAGCAGAAAGGAAACCAGAAAAGTCACATAACACTGATGCTCACCCTTCATACTGCATGGTCACTGTGTTACCGATGTCAGCAAACTTGCGATCTTCAAAAATTAAAAAATTGTACTTATCTGCAATCTACAGGATGCAAAAGCACAATAAGCTACGAGGAAATAACAACTACTTTGCACCTAGAAGAAAACGGGAATAGTAGAAAAATGATGAGGAAAGTACCATTCGACTGCCAAGACATCTAACAAAAATATAGTCATGTTATCAATACTTCTTCAACCTAATTACCAACCAAACCAAATTCCACAAGCATTCAAAAAATTAAGAACGTTTGTATATGCTAATTTTGTACTCTGGTATTTACAGATCATCAACAACTTCAAAAGATTCATTCTCATAATTACCAAACATATGAAGAACAGTCATCAAACAAGTCAATTCAAACTGCCCCTTGGCTAACTAAGTTATCAGTTGAAAACATAATGAAATTTACAGCTCCGCTTCATAACATGCAATTATCATTTTGCACCATCCAAAATGATAATTGGTGGTCAAAGGTTAGCATTGACATATCCTCAACATCAACTGGCAAAACATAATGTAGCAGAATTTTCATGCTTCCAGAGAATCTGAAGAACAAAACCTCCATGCAAATAACTTTTATTATAACACCACAAAAACCTCATATAAGCAGCAAACTTCAAAATACCACAGTTTAGAGACATACCGCACGAAGTTTTGCACCAAAATCAGGATTGAAATCAGGCAAAATATCGACATGCGTTTTCAACAAACATATCTCAGGTCCAACCTACACGCAAAAAATAAAATAAAATATATAGAAAACCATGTCAGCCAAACAAAAGCAAACAAACATAGCACTCCAATCATCCCCAACCAACCCAATACCAAAACACTCACTTTTTCAGCAAGCTCAAGCAATTCCTTAGCAGTACCAACATCAGCTGCAACACACAGATTACTCTCCTTTTTAACCATAACCTCGAACAACCTCTTCCCCATCTCATTCTTTGCTAACTTCGCTCTTTCCTCAAACCCTGAAACCTTAACCCTAACACTCTTATCCACCCCTTTAACAACACCAACCTTCCTATTCTCCTCCAAGAACTTCAAAACCCCCTTCTCCACTTCCTCCTCCAATTTCCCCTTCTCCCTCAAAACCCTAACCATCTCACTTAACTTAATAATCGAATGCAACTTAATCCCATTCTCCTCCAAATTCTCCCTCCCTCCTTGTTCCCTGTCAATCAAAACCACTGCATCCGTCACCTTCAACCCCGCCGCCCTCAACGGCAAAGCCGTTTCAAGAACAGAAGTCCCACTCGTAACCAAATCTTCAACTATCAAACAAGTCTGGTCCTTTTGGAAATTTCCCTCGATAGACTTAGAGGTGCCGTAATCTTTAACTTCTTTCCTGCGCATTACCATGGGGATGTCGTTCGAGACTGATACGGTGGTGGCGATTGGGAGAGCGGTGTAGGGGACGCCGCATATGAGGTCGAAAGTGGTAGTGGCAGTGATGGAGGAGATCAGGGTTTGGGAAATGTGGCGGAGGAGGGAGGGGTATGAAATTATGAGGCGGAGGTCGATGTAGATTGGAGAGGTTATACCGGATTTGAGCTTGAAGGAACCAAATTTGACTGCGGATATCTCGTGGAGTTGGAGAATTAGGGATTCCATGGAGGACATTTTGCGGAGGTGGCGATAACAGTAGTTGCGCCGAGAGAAGCGAGGGAAAGAGGGAGCAAGTGTCAGTGTTAAGTGGAAACGGAAGGGTTTATGGAAGGAATGAAAGTTATTGTCGTCCCTTTTCTTTTTTTCTTTTTACTTGTTGCTCCCTAAGTTGTTTCTTTAATTTGATATTTTAATGATGAGTTATTATTTTTTTTTATGACGAGTAATTATTTATCACAATTTTATTTTTATTTTTTTCCTTTTAGAATCGTAGTAATTGTTATGGACATCAATTTCTTTTTTAGGAAATTAGCAATAAGGGTCACTACGCTTTTTCTGCCCGAAGTTAAAGGTAATTTTTTGCTGGGTTTTAAATAAGTGTATATAAATAATACGAGAGACATATAATTTTGGTTCCATCCAATCTAATAATCTATTAATATGAAATCTAAATTGGATTTATTTTTTATCTATTTAGAAAATTAGAACAGTTAAATTAGGGTTATTTATGGATTAACTTGTGAATTAAGTGACCGAGTCAAAACTTGAATGTGACTTGAGAAATATTTTTTATTTTTATTTAAAAAATACTGTTTTATTTTTAAAAATAATATTATTTTATTAAAAAATCCAATAATACTAGTCCACTTGCAAATTAGTCTTTTCAATGATTGATATTATAACCATGCAAGAATCATTTAAAAACCTTTCAACACCTAGATTATTTTGGAGCAACTTTTGATAAAAAATTAATTAAAATAAAATTCAGATAAATCATCCATATGCGTGCTCAAGTCTCAAGATACTCAATTAAAAGAAAAGAAAAACTTTTGCCCTAATCCAATTCTTTTCGCTGACGGTTCAGGAATGTGATTATAATTGTTTTTTAAAGTGTTTTTCATATCAAAATATATTAAAATAATATTTTTTTTATATTTTAAAAATTATTTTTAAAATCAGTGTATCAAAACTTAAAAAAATTAAATTTTAGCAAAAAAAAATTAAATTTTTTATAAATACGAATTAACCCGCGTTTCCAAAAAATCTTTTATTTGTTTTTTGTGTTTCCAAAAGTGCTATAATTAATTTTTTTTTAAAAAACAACTCCAACATATTTTCAAAAAGCTATTCAACATAGTATCGCATTCTATAGTAATGGAGACAATGACCAGACGTGTCCATGCGCAGAGAATATCAATAATCCACCATTAAAGTAGAAATGGATGGTCCTAGTCAAGTAGGGTTTCCCATCATACAAAAAGATAGAAACTGAGTTCAGGTCACCTAAAAACCAATCGTCCCCATCACGACTGTTCAACACAGGTGAGATGACGGTATATGACTCGGAAAATATATTTTCTTTTATTTTCTTTTATTTTTGAGTTTTAATTCTGGAATCAATATTTAAAAGAAAAACTTTGTTTTGATTAACTTGTAATTTGTTTCAAAAATATCCGAAGCATTTGTTTGCGAGCGCATAAGGGCAATTTTTTAGATGAAAATAAAAAAACAGAAGAAGATAATACTTAGACAAGTCAATGTAGAAAAAGGCAGAATTTAGTGATCGATTTGTTTGATCTTGCAGTGGTTTATAGTTTTTAAAATGTTTATAATTTTTTTTAATATTAATATTTTCAGGTGTTTTTAATAATTTTAATATTCCCATGTTAAAAATATAAAATGTATTATTTTAATTAAAAAATATTTTTACAAATATTATCAAAAGCTCAATTATAGCACCTTGAAAAAATGCCTGAGCATGCTCATGCAAACAACTTTGTAAAGGCCTGAAGCTTCTTCCATTTGAGGATCAAAAACACGAGGAAGAAAGAGACCTTTAACCACTGTTACATGTGCAGATGAATTTATCACGATAATACCAAGGCTGCATGAATTATTTATCAAATCCTTCATCAAAATTTATTTAGAATGTTCTTGGATTAATCAACAACTACGTAGATGGAATGATAACCCTTTTAAAAGTATTACGAAATTAAATAGATCATTAAAACTTTAAAAATACTGTAAAAACATCCTCTCGTATCTAAAATCTATTTGGTTTCATTTAACCCCATCACGAAATTCTACAACAAAAAAACTTTGTTTTAAGAAGAAAAAGCTCTCAGGTTTTATGATTAACTTAAGATTGAAAGGAAAATTTTAAGGTGAGGGTTGATGGTTTCATAAATGTCCAATTAATAGGGATCCAATAGAGAAATATTTTTGTTTGGGTATCAAATTTACAAATATGTGGTAATCTAGGGATGAATATGTATTTTGATTAAATCTTCACGGCCCCTTTGCAACAGAAACTTGCTTAGGCGGGACTTTGTCTCGTGTTCTGTTTTTTCTCCCTGTCTGTGGACTTATAATCCCTGCGAAGACGTGCTCTGTTTTTTCTCCCTGTCTGTGGACTTATAATCCCTGCGAAGACCCACAGATCAAGGAAAAACTTTTCGAGTCAACAGAGCGGTGTGGCAGCCATTGTTTCAAGCTCATCTTCCATCATGCATGCGCCAGGTTCTAACATTGATTTTCTTCTTAAATCCATTTTCATACGTGGGTTCTGTGGATCATTGCACTTGGTTTTGTTACTCGCTTTATCTGTCTCATATGTGTGCAAGAAACTGAGCAGGAGGGGTGATGGGGAGGGCTCTAAAGAGATGTTAAAGATAAAGAGGAGGTTTATGTGGTATAAACAGACCATGGTCTGTTGTTTGGGTGTCTCAGTGTTTAATTTCATCTTGTGTTTGTTGAGCTACTTTTATCTGTATGGAAATGTCTGGTCTGATGGTGAAGCAATGACCCTTTTGGATTTTGGGCTCAGAACACTCTCTTGGGGTGCACTTGTTGTTTACTTGCATACCCAGTTTTTTAACTCAGGTGAAAAGATGTTCCCTTTGTTATTGAGAGTTTGGTGGGGTTTCTATTTGGCTATTTCTTGTTATTGCTTTTTTGTAGATGTTTTCCTTCATCACAAACATGTGTCTTTGGAGATAGAGTGGTATTTAGTGTCTGATGTGGTCTCTGTGTTTACTGGATTGTTTCTTTGTTATGTTGGGTCTTTGAGAAGTGATATTCAAGATGTACTTGAAGAACCCCTTTTGAATGGTGATTCTAGCTCGATTGATAATTTAGAGAACAGGGGGGCAGACACGGTGACTCCTTTTGGAAACGCTGGTCTTTTCAGTATTCTAACCTTTTCTTGGATGAATTCTTTAATTGCTGCTGGCAACAAGAAAACCTTAGACCTTGAAGATGTTCCTCAACTTCACGGTGTCGATAGTGTGGTTGGAGCTTTTCCAGTTCTTAAAAATAAGCTTGAGTCGGATTGTGGTAGAGTTACAAGGTTCAAGTTCGCAAAAGCTTTGTTCCTGTTAGTCTGGAAAGAAATTTTATGGACAGCTTTATTGGCGTTGATTCACACGTTAAGTTCTTATGTTGGTCCCTACCTTATCGATGTTTTTGTTCAATGCCTTGACGGGCGAGGAGAATTCAAGAATCAAGGTTACATTTTGGCTTCCGCCTTTGTGGTTGCAAAGCTCGCTGAGTGCCTCGCACAGAGGCATTTGCGCTTTAGGTTGCAGCAAATTGGAACAAGGCTCCGCGCAGTAACAGCCACGATGATATACAACAAAAGCTTGACCATTTCCAGTCATTCGAAGCAAGGGCATTCGAGTGGACAAATAATCAATATTATGACTATTGATGCTAATAGACTTGGCATCTTTAGTTGGTACATGCATGATCCATGGTTGGTCATCTTGCAAGTTTGTTTGGCCTTGCTGATACTGTACAGAAATTTGGGACTCGGGTCAGTTGCTGGCTTTGTTGCGACAGTAATTGTCATGTCGTTAAACTATCCTTTCGGGAGACTGGAGGAGAAGTTTCAAGACAAGTTAATGGAATCAAAAGATAAACGAATGAAGGCAACCACGGAGATTTTGAGAAATATGAGAATTCTCAAGCTTCAGGGATGGGAAATGAAGTTTTTGTCTAAGATTCTTGAACTCAGGAAAGTAGAGACACGGTGGTTGAAAAAATACTTATATACTTCAGAAGTGATCACTGTTGTCGCCTGGGTTACTCCGACTGTTGTGGCTGTGGCCACCTTTGGTACTTGCATGCTTATGGGAGTCCCGCTTGACTCAGGGAAGGTCTTATCTGCACTTGCAACATTCGAGATTCTTCAATCCCCAATCTATAACCTTCCCAATACAGTTTCTATGCTAATTCAAACAAAGGTTTCTCTCGACAGAATTGCATCTTTTCTTTGTCTCGATGACTTGCAGCCTGATGCTATAGAGAAGCTTCCAGTAGGCAGTTCTGATACAGCAATTGAGATTGTTGATGGAAATTTCTCTTGGGATTTGTCTTCACCCTGTGCAACATTGAAGGATATAAACTTCAAAGTGTTCAATGGTATGAAGGTAGCTGTATGTGGTACTGTTGGATCAGGCAAGTCGAGCTTGCTTTCCTCCATTTTAGGAGAATTACCCAAGATCTCAGGGACACTTAAGCTGTGCGGGACAAAGGCCTACGTTGCTCAGTCACCTTGGATACAGAGTGGTAAGATAGAAGAGAACATATTGTTTGGTAAGGAGATGGACAGAGAAAGGTACGAGAAGGTACTTGAAGCATGTTCCCTGAAGAAGGACCTGGAAATCCTCTCATTCGGTGATCAAACAGTAATTGGTGAGAGGGGTATCAACTTGAGTGGTGGACAGAAGCAAAGAATACAGATAGCACGTGCTCTCTACCAAGATGCCCAAATCTATCTATTTGATGACCCTTTCAGTGCCGTGGATGCTCATACTGGATCTCATTTGTTTAAAGTAAACTATCCCTTCTTCCTTGAAACCATTGCTTGCAATGGATGCTAACTTTTGCTTTTGATTTCTGTAGAAAAAATCACTAGTCCAGCTAAAAGCACCACCCTTTGTTTTAATTTTCCTTTTAGTTGCTTCCTCTTTTATTCTTCTTTTCATGCCTAATAAAAAAAAATGGCATTTCTCTTACATTATACTTGTTCGATTTTGCATGACAGGAAGTTTTGCTTGGTCTTTTAAGTTCAAAAACTGTTATTTATGTTACTCATCAGGTTGAGTTCTTATCCACTGCTGATCTAATCTTGGTGAGTAACATGCTTTGTTTTCTTCATTGCTTGTGGGATTATCATGTCTCCTATTATTTCATTTGTTTCAACTGTACCTTCTGGTTAGGTCATGAAAGATGGAAGGATCGCGCAAGCTGGAAAGTATGATGACATTCTCAATTCAGGATCTGATTTTACGGTTCTTGTTGGTGCACATAAGGCAGCTTTATCAGTTCTTGATTCCAGACAGGCAGGACCAGTTTCCGAAAATGAAAGTGTCAGAGACAACAATGGAGGCGAGAACAGTACTGATGGGATTGTACATAACGATGGAAATAAAGATTCACAAATTGGTAAAGCAGATGAGGTAGCGGAGCCACAAGCACAACTCATTCAAGAAGAAGAGAGAGAGAAAGGCAGAGTTGGGTTTCAAATCTATTGGAAATATATCACAACAGCATACGGAGGAGCTCTGGTGCCCTTTATATTACTGGCACAACTTCTCTTTCAGATCCTTCAAATTGGTAGCACTTATTGGATGGCATGGGCAACTCCTGTGTCAAAGGATGTGAAACCTGTTGTTAGTGGATCTAGACTGTTAATCGTCTATGTATCTCTGGTTATTGGAAGTTCTTTTGGCATCCTGGCTCGAGTCATGCTTCTTGTAACAGCAGGGTACAAAACTGCAACTCTACTATTCAACAAATTGCATCTATGCATTTTTCGTGCTCCCATGTCCTTTTTTGACGCGACCCCTAGTGGACGAATCATTAACAGAGTAAGCAATTTCAGTGTGTCTTGTGCTCTTTATATAAGTGATTATAATTAATTAGGGGAGAGTACCATGTTCAGTATTTTTACCTCATTGATCTATTTCCTCTCACGTAGGCTTCTACAGATCAAAGTGCATTAGAGATGGAAATTCCATATATAATTGGGGAACTTGCCATCCAAGCAATCACGCTTCTGGGAATTATTGCGGTGATGTCTCAGGTGGCATGGCAAGTTTTTATGGTTTCCATCCCTGTGATTGCTGCCTGTATCTGGTATCAGGTACTCCTTGTGGTTTCTTAAAATCTCATTTTGTTTTCCGAGCTCTACTTCAGTGAACAAAATCTAATAATATCATTAGATCTCCTGATGTTTCTTATAATTTCTGCATTTGTCTCTTATTAACGTTTCTTTTCCCAAGATGCTGAGCTTGCAAGAAAATTTTAAAAATAGTGTCAATGGCATGCAATTAGATGCAGCCCCTGTTTCATTATGACAAGTAGCATATAATATGATTTAGCATTTAGAAAGAGAGGAGTTCTAACATATTTATTGATGCCTGCAGCAATATTACATTCCCTCAGCAAGAGAGCTTTCACGGTTGATTGGAGTATGCAACGCTCCAGTTATCCAAAATTTTGCAGAAACAATTTCAGGAGCAACAACGATCAGGAGCTTTGATCAAGAATCAAGATTCGAAGAAATAAATATGAAACTAACAGATGCATATTCTCGGCCCAAATTTCATAATTCTGCTGCAATGCAATGGCTTTGCTTCCGAATGGATATGTTCAGTTCTATTACATTTGCTTTCTGTCTGTTTCTTTTAGTCTCTTTTCCAGAAAAAATTAATCCAGGTTGGCAGTTCTTGTCTTGCACCTGTTCTCTATTTCCCTTCCTATTGTCAACCAATGAGTGAACCTGAAACACACGTTTTTTTTTCTTTTCCATAGCCATTGCAGGCTTAGCTGTTACGTATTCGCTTGGCCTACACATGGCACAATATGTGTTGATATGGTGTTTCTGCAATTGCGAGAACAAACTCATATCAGTAGAGAGAATTCTTCAGTACATTTCTATACCTGCCGAGCCTCCTCTTGTAATTGAAGCGAACAGGCCTGGCCATTCTTGGCCATCACATGGCGAAATTGACATCGATAATCTGCAGGTAATTTTGTTCTGTTTGTTGCTCCAATTGGCATGCATTATTTTTATGTTACTAATGGTTGGATACGATGCAGGTCCGATATGCCCCACACATGCCACTTGTGCTGCGTGGTCTCTCATGCACTTTCCCAGGAGGACAGAAAACTGGTATTGTTGGGAGAACAGGCAGTGGTAAATCTACTCTCATACAGGCTCTTTTCCGAACCGTAGAACCTGCAGCTGGTCAGATTATGATTGACAGCATTGATATCTCACTGATTGGCCTGCATGATTTAAGGTCAAGACTGAGCATTATTCCCCAGGATCCAACCATGTTCGAAGGGACTGTTAGAAGTAATTTGGACCCACTTGAAGAGTACACAGATGAACAGATCTGGGAGGTGTGTTGTCTCTATTATGTTAGCTCATTGAGGGACGTGTGAATGCTGTTATACACGTGCCTGTGTGTTTTTTCATAGAATTGATGTTCAGTATTTCAAGGATTGATGATTGAAACATAGCACAAATGCTAACTTAAATTTGTTATGATCCCAGGTTCTGGATAAGTGCCAACTTGGAGATGAAGTTAGGAAAAAGGAAAGGAAGCTAGATTCCACAGGTTTGTCTTTCTCACCAGTCACCGGTACCCCGTTTTTGTGCACATCTTTTTAAATGGTCATCCTGGATGGTGCTGCAGTTATTGAGAATGGGGAGAACTGGAGTATGGGCCAGAGGCAACTAGTCTGTCTAGGGCGTGTGCTACTCAAGAAAAGTAAGGTCCTGGTCCTTGATGAAGCTACTGCCTCAGTTGACACAGCCACTGATAATCTTATTCAGCAAACGCTCAGGCAGCATTTCTCTGACTGTACAGTGATAACCATTGCACATCGAATAACCTCTGTTCTTGACAGTGACATGGTTTTGCTTCTAAGTCATGGTGAGTATGGAAACTTGATGTAGCATTGCCTGTAAATGATATGAATCCTCAATTTTCTCTAAGTATTTGCAACCATGTCTCAGGTCTCATTGAGGAATATGATTCTCCAACAAGGTTGTTAGAGAACAAGTCATCGTCATTCTCCCAACTTGTAGCAGAGTACACAGTGAGGTCAAATACCAGTTTCGAGAAATCAGCTGGAATAAATTGATGGGCTTCCTGATGCAAATCAAGACACAGGACTTCCTACGACTTCAGGATCAAAGCCTCCATCAACATAGCGATGGATGTTGTAGCATGCTATGATGGAGATAATGGCCTGATGTCTCCATAAAGTGGAAAAACTTTACGCCATTAACGCTTCTGTATCAGTGGTCCACCATTAAAGTATAGATGGATGGCACTACTTAAAAAGAATAAATTATAATGTATCCCAATAGAAACTAAATTTAAGTCACCAGGGTCCTTGAAAGTTATTAAATCATGAACAGCTTACAGGTCAATTAAATTAAAATAATACCGTTTGAAGATTTTTTTTTAAATAATTAAAATAATTTTAATTTAAATTTGTTTCTTAATAAAATCAAATTACAGGTGTATGTATATCTTCAATCCAGTTTGCTTTTCAATCAAAATTAAATCTTTTATTCATATGATTTTAATAGCCATCATCAACATTTACATGTTGCATTCAAGAAAAACTCAATAAATTCATCTACATGATGATTTTGAAATTTGATTTTTTTTTTAAAAAACGTAATATTAGATTTAGATATTAATATGATAAAATTGGTCTCAGAATATTCTAATATCAAAATAATTTAATAATAAAAGAAAAGGTTAGGCATGAAAACTTTAAAATTCAGAGCCTTGACCTCTTCCATCCTTGGAGACCGGGATGGAAACCGTGTATGCGTGTGTGTGAGTGTGGGG